>SDBV01000247.1_pt1 | contig 74948 bp, 50 predicted proteins | sample 2277081 | NCBI WGS metagenome assembly SDBV01 (sample SAMN10402039, study PRJNA504765) | marine sediment metagenome | isolation source: marine sediment core GS10_PC15, 223 cmbsf | place: Arctic Ocean: Southern Knipovich Ridge | collected 2010
AAATTGTGAGTGTTAAGGAAGCATTGATAAAAATCAATATCAAGAATGCAAGTTTGACTCAGGTTTTAAAGAATATTGAAGATAAAACCAATTACGAGTTTTCATATAAAAAAGAAGACCTCGATCCTAATTGCCGCATTAGCTTTGCATACAAAAAAGCAAGTGTAGCTGAAGTTTTGATGGAAATATCAAAACAATCTAACCTGAGATTTAAGCAAGTCAACAATAATATTCATATTTCAAAAAAAGCTATAGATAGAAAGGATAATCACGAGATTGAAATTATTATTCAGGGAATTACAATTACGGGAAAGGTGACTTCGGAAGACGACAATTCCGGATTACCAGGGGTAAACGTGCTCATCAAGGGCACTAGCCAGGGGACAGTCACGGATGTTAGCGGGAATTATACCATTGAAGATACTGATGAAAACGGCACCCTCGTTTTTAGCTCGGTAGGCTTTATAGAGCAAGAGGCCACTGTTGGAAATAGAACCATCATTAATGTCGTCATGGCTCCGGATGTTACTGCTCTGGATGAAATTGTTGTGGTAGGTTATGGCACACAGAAAAAAAAGGATCTTACAGGAGCAATAGCAAGCGCTGACCTTGAGGCCATGAATTCCCAACCTAATGTATCCTTTCTGGAGGGATTGCAAGGAACATTACCAGGATTGAATGTAGGACAGGTAAACGAAGCGGGAGAAAGCCCGGTTCTATCCATAAGAGGACGGACTTCAATTTCCGGTGAGCAAGATCCCTTAATAGTTTTGGATGGTGTAATTTATCGGGGGGCATTAATTGATATTAATCCTAGCGATATAAAATCTATTGATGTTCTGAAAGATGCGAGCGCTTCAGCAATTTATGGATCACAAGCAGCAAATGGTGTAGTATTGATCACTACGAATTCTGGAAGTAATGCGGATGGGAAACCAATTATAAATTATTCCGGAATGTATTCATTCCAAAGACCTCAATATGAACTTCGAGCTGAGGTGGATCAGGATAAATTTATGTTAAAGATAGAGCACTCGGATATACTCCAAAGTAGAATCCCGGCTTCCGGCTATTTGGACAGAAATCCTGACTGGGATGAAACTACAAACTTTAAAACCAGCCATGAAATCCGGCAATTTAATGCAGGCAGGTCTTATGACTGGTACGATCATGTCACGACAGATAATCCATATACTACGAGCCATAATGTATCCATTGCCAATTCCACTAAAAATAATAATTACTATGCAGCCATTGGGTACACGGATCAGGATGGATATATGATCGATGAAAATTATAAGCGAATTAACGGAAGGATAAATCTTTTCACAACGATCACAAAGTGGCTGGATATAGATATTCAGACTTTTCTAACAACTAGTGATTATGGGCCAAATACATATGGCACTGGCGATAGGTATATCGAACCATTTGCCACTCCTTACGATGAAGAAGGCGAACTGGTTTTACGACCTTACGGAAATCCTGTTAATCCGATTATAGAAGGTACTGCAGATGTTGAAGACAAACGTTTGACGTTAAATGGAAATATTACCGGAACGGTTTATCTACCACTCGAAGGCTTAAAATATCAGCTAAGATTTGGAAATAATTATATCCAGGAAAACAATAACTATTATGGGGCATTTGATGCCAATTTCACAGGCCTTGGGTACAAGAGGAATGAAAATCAATATACGTATAGTCTGGACAACATTGTGTCTTATAGTAAAGAATTTAATGACATTCATCAAGTCGATGCGACACTTCTATACGGGATTGAAGAAAGGAACAATCGCTTTACCCGGGCTGAGGGATCCGATTTCGCCAATCATGCACTGGGTTTTAACAGGCTACAAGCCGCTTCAGCAGATCAGCAAAGAATAGAATCCGGCGGCTGGAAAGAGTCTAGTACCTACAGTATGGCAAGAGTCTCCTACAAGCTACTTAATCGATATTTGATTAATGGTACGATTAGACGTGATGGTTTTTCAGGATTTAGTGAGAATAACAAATATGGTAATTTCCCTTCCGTTGCTTTGGGTTGGATCATGACGGAGGAGCCATTTTTTGGTAATGCACCAAATTGGATCAATTGGCTCAAATTAAGGGGCTCCTATGGTACGACAGGAAACAGGACAATTGGACGCTATCAAACGCTTGCAGAAGTATCAGGGGAATTTGGATATGTTTCGGCTGATGAATCTTCACTTTATACTCAATGGATAAGTGCACTGGAAAGTCCTGACTTAAAATGGGAAAAAACCACAGGTATTAATTTAGGATTTGATTTCAGATTGCTCGATGCAAGGTTAAACGGTTCAATAGAGTACTATAACAATAATACTACTGATTTACTCTATAATGTGGATATCCCTGGAATTAACCGGTTTGAGATATTCCCTGATAACCTGGGAGAAATACATAATGAAGGACTTGAAATTCTACTTTCGTCCGTAAATATTCAAAAGAGTGGTTTTACCTGGACCTCTGATCTTTCATTTTCAAGAAACAGAAATAAAATCATCTCATTGCTCGGATTTGATGTTGACGGTGATGGAAAGGAGGACGATTTGACTTCTGAAGGTTTATTTATCGGAGAATCATTAGGGGTGATTTACGACTATCAAATAGATGGTTTGTGGCAAATTGATGATGAGATTCCCGATGGCTATGAATTTGGCGCTTACAAGGTACTTGATCTTAATCAAGATGATGTGATTGACGGGGATGACAGAATCATAGTTGGCAATGCCTTACCTGCCTACAGGTGGGGCCTAAATAATGTCTTGAAGTATAATAATTGGTCTTTTAGATTTTTTATTAATTCTGTTCAGTCTGGTAAAGACAGATATTTAGGTGAAGATACCATGTACGGATTCAGTATTTTTAATACGGAAACTCACTTTAATTCTTCGTTTCCACGAGGAATTGAATACTGGACGCCAGAAAATCCAGGTGCAAAATATCAGAGACCTGGTATTAAAGGTTCTGATGGAATAAGAGGAACCCGATATTCTTCCAGGAGTTTTGTTCGACTGAGGGATATTTCCCTTGCCTACACTTTTGATGCGGATAAACTGAAATTTATTGAGAATCTCAGAATCACCTTAAGTGGCAGAAATCTTTTCACCATTACAGATTGGGAAGGCTGGGATCCTGAAACCGGACAGGGAATCACGAGAGGTGGCAGACCTGTCATGAAAAGCTACTCCTTAGGATTAAATGTTACATTTTAAAAGCACAAGATCATGAAATCAAAGAAAAATATCAAAATAAAGAATATCAGAAAGGAATACTGGGTGCTTCTTTTAGTTGCATGCCTAAGCATTTTTAGCTCATCCTGCGACGAAGAAAAATTTCTTGAAACGGAACCCATTGATTTTTACTCTCCAACCAACTCTTATGTGACTGCTACTGATTATGATGCAGCCGTTATAAGAATGTACAAGCAGGTCAGGGATGGATTCTTCTCAAGCGACGGACACTATGATTTTCCTTCTGCTGGGATGCAGGCGACTGATCTTTTTCACTTGCACAAAAATATCGGATTTAATTCGGATATGTCATCACTCTTATTCCCGACCAACAGCGATATGGTCTATGAATCGCTATGGAGGCCTGCCTACCAAATTATTTTTGATGCCAATGCTATTATTGAAAGAGCAAATTCTGAAGAGAATGAATTAACTGCTGAGGAAAAGACTCTGTTTACTGCAGAGGCAAAGTTCTTTCGGGGTTATTTTTATAAAATGCTGGCCAATTTATACGGAGGTGTTCCTATTGTTGTGGAAGAAACAAAGTCACCGATAAGAGATTTCACCAGAGCTACAAGAGAAGCTGTTTACCAGCAGTCAGCAACAGATTTGAAAGATGCTGCGGCTGATTTAGGTGATATAAGCGAGGTAGCTGATCACAGGCTCAACAGCCTGGCAGCATCCCATATATTGTCAGAAGTGTACATTTCACTGGGTCAGTGGCAGAATGCGATAGATGCTGCTTCAGCCGTAATCAACGATCCGAATACTGCCCTGATGACCGAACGTTTTGGCTCAAGGAAAGATGAGAAGTTTCTGATTCCCCAGTATGATACTGATGTATATTGGGATTTATTCCGACAAGGAAATCAAAATCGTTCGTCGGGAAATAACGAGGCAATCTGGGTTTTGCAGTTTGCATGGCAAGTCACAGGAGGTGGTGATACCAGGAATGGTGGCGGCGGCCCGGAGTTGGAAAGAGCGTTTGCTCCCAGGGCCTGGCAGGCTAAAATTAAAAATGATGACGGATCTAGCAGTACCTTGGTGCCAAATCCGAATGCCTATACTGCAGGTAGAAGTTCCGGTTTTGTCAGACCAACCTACTATTTCTTTGAAACACTTTGGCAGAAAAGCGGATATGCTCAGGATATAAGAAATTCTGATGCGAACATCGTAAGGGATTTCCTTGTGAGAAATCCGGATAGCGACCATAATGGGCTTTGGATTTTTAAAGATAATTTACCAATCAGTATGAAAAGCTTGAATGATACGACCCGTAATATGTATCCATGGATCACCAAAACCTCTACCCCCGGCAAACAACCTCCAGAGGCATTCCTGGTGAATCCAATTGTAGAAGGTGGACTTTCATTCAGCCATGTGGCCTTTAGGGATGTGTACGCCATTCGATTGGCAGAGACTTATCTATTGCGTGCGGAAGCCTACCTTGGGGCGGGCAACCAGCAATTGGCTGCAAATGACATCAATGTGGTCAGGGGCAGGGCCCAAGCCCCTGCAGTAGCTCCCGGAGACGTCAATATCGATTACATCCTGGATGAACGAGCACGAGAATTATATCTTGAGGAGTTTAGATTGTTAACGCTCACCAGGTTAGGTAAACTTGTGGAAATTACACGGAGATACAATCCTCATAATGGTAATACCTATGACGATCATAATGATTTATGGCCAATTCCATTCAGTGAAATTGAAAAAAATATTGAAGCTGAATTAACACAGAATCCCGGTTATTAAGGATTCCGCTTTCAATAAATTATAGCCCAATTTCTTGTAAATATAGTGCAATCATTATTCTTCGTAAAAAAAAGGATTCCGGTAAAGGAATCCTTTTTTATGGTTGAGCTAAAAACGGGCCTCATGGACTGTCTGATCCAGGCTTTCTTCTCCGATAGTAAAAATACCTCCGTAAAGGATTTTCGTTTCTATACTATTATCCATATAATTAACATAGCATCTGTTTACCCAGACCATATCTTTTGGATATATTAGGTCAAAAGCGACTTCACTCTTGAAGTGAAAAATGGCAAGACTTTTTATACTGTACGGGTTCAATCCATTGGAAAGTTGTCCATCGAATCACAAACGCAATCTGACCGGAATATTAAAACTTACGGTCTTGGGTTCTAGTTTAATGCTTTTAATAATAAAGTCATTGTCACTGTCTTCCGTGCCTTTTTTGATCACAAAACGCCCCTTCTCATCAAGCGCCCCTTCGGGAATTTCCATAGAGACATTTCCATTTAAGGCATGGAATGAATCACCTTCAGGTCCCACCAGGAAGGATTTTGGCGATTGAGTGATCTGTTGAGGGACAGGAGTATCATCTATCCAATATGGATAATCACATCCCGAAACAATAGTGAGTAAGAGCACGACAGGCAAAATGGTAAAAACCCAAATCAAGGATCTTGTTGTTTTATTAAATGCTTATGTTGGTATTTTAATCTGACTTCAGACTAGTTCATAAGTAGTTTCCGACTAGAATAAAGGTAGAACCAAAAAATTTAAACCCTGTTTATTAAAAAGCTTTTTAAATCGCCGAAAGCACTATCTCAATAACTGAATCCTTGAGTAATTCAATGAAATTAGGGTAGAAGATGGAAATGGCGTCTATTGTTCCAGCAATTATTCACCGGCCTAGTCGAGCACCTCATAAACCACGATCGGATTGGATTTATTTTTTAAAGTCACTTCGCCCACTTTATTGCAGTTAAAAGAATCCTTAATAATATTGTAATTAGATTCTACGATAAGAATTTGTCCTTCTTCAGCCGCTGTCTGAAGCCGCTGTGCAATATTTACTTCATCGCCAATCACTGTATAATCAAGTCGACGTAAAGCCGCTGCTCCTATATTCCCTGAAATCATCTGGCCGCTGTTGATTCCAATGGTAACTCTTGGTGAAAAGGAAATATTGTTTGAGGAGTTCGGCAGTTCATCAATCATTTTTCTTATTCCAAGACACGCATCAATGGCCCTGTCAAGATGATAATCACCACGAAAAACGGCCATTATCGCATCACCGATAAATTTGTCAATGTGTCCGTCCAGCGAAATAATTTCTTTCACCATCACATCAAAATAGCTATTCAGCAATTTCACTACCATATCAGGGGCTTCATTTTCACTTAAGGTAGTGAAGCTGCAAATATCAATAAAGACAACAGTAGCATTCACTGTTTCATTTATCATCAATGAAGATTCAAATTCACGACTGTTCATAAAGTTCAGGACTCCCTCATCCACATACATTTTCAATATGTTATTTTCTTTTATGGCACGAATAGTTTCATGATTTTGCCTGACATGTTTTATTGTTTTTTCAATGGTAAGCTCAAGATCCGTAAAATTCACAGGCTTCATTATAAAATCAAATGCGCCGCGATTCATCGCAGTTCTGATATTCTCCATATCTCCATATGCAGAAATAATAATAGCTTTAAGCAGTGTATGTCGATCTCTTAATTCTGTCAGCAGCGTTAAACCATTCATCTTGGGCATGTTGATATCACTGAGCACCACATCCACATCGGTATGTTTCTCTAATTGATCGAGTGCATGAATCCCATTATTTGCAAATACGAATTCGTATTCCTGCTCTCTGATTTTCTTTCGAAATTTTTGTTTGATCAGTACTTCAATATCCGGCTCGTCATCGACCACTAGTATTTTTACCATCAATGTATAGTTTTAATTTTTTCTTTCAACACAGCAAAGTCAACCGGTTTGGTAATAAAGTCATCGGCCCCCAATTCCATGGCGCTCTTATAATTATCATCATCACCGTAAGCTGTGATCATCATAACAACAGGTGGGGGTTTATGATGTTTAAGTTTAATGTTCTTCAGTAATTCCAGTCCACTCATACCAGGCATATTGATATCCGAGAGGATCAGCACGGCTTCGTGTTCATAATTTTTTAGACAGGCCAATGCTTCTTCACCGGAAAAGGCGAATACAAATTCGATTTCCCCTTTCTTGATTTCTTTTCTGAAGCGCTGAAGAAACAGTGGCCGAATATCCTTTTCGTCGTCAACTACTAAAATTTTCATTGCTTATTTATTTAGTAATATGATTGTAAATTCTGTTCCTTGTCCTATTTCTGTATCGACTTCCAGGCGCCCACCATGGCCTTGTATGATGATGTCATAACTTAGGCTTAATCCCAATCCTGTTCCTTCACCAGAAGGTTTTGTTGTGAAGAAAGGCTGGAAGATCCTGTCCTGGGCTTCTTTTGGTATTCCATTACCGTTGTCTTGTACACTTATCTCTACGATATCATCCTTCTTTTTGGTTTTTAGTATAACAAGAGGAATATAATCTTCAACTCCTGATTTTGCCTTATTGTTCACAGCGTAAAATGCATTGTTGATCAGATTCAAAAGTACCCTTCCTATATCCTGAGGAATCACTTTGATCTTTGGAAGTGATTCCTCAAACTCAGTTTTAAAATCAGCATTAAATGATTTGTCTTTGGCACGCAGGCCATGATAAGCGAGGCGTAAATATTCATCGGCGAGGGTATTGATATCTGTTGACACTTTTTGTCCTGAACTAGTTCTGGAATGCTCCAGCATACCTTTAACTATGCTGCTGGCCCGAACGCCGTGATAGTTGATTTTTTCTTGATTTTGAGAAATGTCTTTTGCTATTTCTGAAAGTAAAGCTTTATCTGAATCAGGTTTTTTAACCTCTTCTTCTAATTCGTCAGCTAGTTCTTTTGAGACCTCAGAAAAATTGTTGACAAAGTTCAATGGATTCTGGATCTCATGTGCGATGCCTGCGGTGAGCTCTCCAAGGCTGGCCATTTTTTCGGATTGAATGAGCTGAGATTGGGTGGATTTGAGTCTGTTGTACGCGTTCTCAATTTTTTGTTTTGATTTTTGCTTTTGCCTGTTATTTCGATAAAGCATAATTGCAATTACCACCAAGGTAAAGGTGCTACCTAAAAAGGCATTCATTCTCAGGCGGTATTGGAAATCCTTTTTTGCGGAGTCAATTTCACGCTGACGATCCTGCTCATCAAAGTCCAAGTAATCCTGGAGGGCAGCTTTTCGTCCCATACTTAACAAACTATCCTGGTATGCCACCGCCATTTCTTTAAACTCCAATGACTTTAGCGCATCCGTTTTTTTGTAAATAGCTGACAACAGGTTGCTTGACTGAACGATGTATGAATATAGATTTCCCTCAAGAGCTATATCAAGTGATTTTCTTGCATAATATGCGCTTGAATCAAATTCATTCGCTTCAAAATAGAATTCTGCAAAGGGAAAAGTGGCTAAGAATTGAAATCTGAGTGATTTCGAACTGAGGAAGAATCCCTTTCGGAAATAAAATAGCGCCATTGCTCTATCTCCTTCCAATTGGTATATCTTCCCAAGATTAGTAAATATACCAGAGATTGCATATTCCAAAATTTCGGTATGTACAGCGCAGTAGTCTTGTGCCATCTTACCGAAATATTTTGCTGAATCAATTCGCCCCATTATCCTATAAGTCGTCCCTATATTGTTTAGTCCCCTTGCAATCCAGTTGTGGTTTCTTGCCGAATCAGCCAATGATGCTGAAGCCCTATAATATTTTAATGCCTCTGAGTAATCCCCTGAATTTAGATATATCACTCCAATATGACTCAATAGAATAATTTTCTCGGATAGAAGACCGTTCTCCTCAGCCAATCTTATGGCCTCCAGGTCAAGTTGCATGGCTTTGCTGTAATTACCCAGGGTAATGTGGGATATTGCAATAAATCTCATCACAGCTACTTCGTCAGCAATAAAATTGATTTTCCTGGCCAGTGTCACAGCTTTCATTCCATAGTAAATGGCAGAATCTGGTCGATTAAATCGATAGGCTCCAATTAGCTTACGGAGCAACCACACACGACTTGTGTCGTCTTCGGCACTAGCCAGCTCAAACTTAAGACTATCTATTATTGGAGATTGAGCAATACCATTGTATTGCATCGAAAATATAAGAATCAGGAATGTAATGAATCGTTTCATGAGCTGGCAGGTATGGTTAATATAAATGTGGCTCCACGATCAAATACCCTTTTCACATCCTGGTACTCCAGAATATTCATACTCCCCTCAGGGGAATTATTTATGAAATTTACACAATATTTTATTTCACGCAGGCAGCTTGTGGTGGATTTTGCAACGGATGCCATTTTCTGTGATTAGAAGTGTTAGGTTCGGCTATGGTCTAAATACTATGAAATAACCTGATTTTCTGCTTTTTGTTTCTTAGCGGACTTTTGTAAGCATAATCCTTGGTCATAATCCCTCTAACCCTGGTCATGATCCTTCAAGCCTTAGTAATAATCATTCTACCCAGGGGGATAATCATACTACCCAATAAGATAGCCCATCCATTCAAAGGGATCCTCATCATTACTATAGAACTTACCGCATATACCGAATATGCTTACTACACATTCCGAATATGCTTACTACACATTCCGAATATGCTTACTACACATTCCGAATATGCTTACTGCACATTCCGAATGTGCTTACTGTGTAGTTTGAATGCCCTTACTGGAATTCGCAAATATTGATCTTGGATTGGTTCATTAAACTTCTCTTGTTGCATCCTTAATTTAACTGTTTCATACACCTGCCAATGACGTAGTAAATGACGTCATTGCGAACGGAGCTTTTTGCGGAGTGTGGCAATCTATTTATATTTTTCGAGATCATTTCAGATCGCCAACAGATCCCGCATCAAGTGCGGGATGACGGCTATTTATATTTTTGGTCTCGTCATTGTCATTTTGTGGGTTTTGAAAAAAAAGTTAATTCTCACAATGACAACAAATACTCCGTAAGATTATTAATCTCGTCATCGCTTAAAGATTCCGTCAAGCCATGTTTTTCTATCTTAAAGATATCCTTTATGTTGTTATATCGACCATCATGGAGGTAAGGGGCTGTACGCCAAACTTCAATCAGCGTTGGAGTATCCCAGGTGTTCTGTTTGTCGTATTTCCCTAAAGCGCCCATTTCATATTGCTGCATATTGGTAAAATAAGTCCCGGAATGGCAATGGATACAACCTCGCTCTTCAAACACCTTCTTACCGAGCAAAGCCAATTCCGACAGTTTTCCATTAATAAGATGCGGGCTTGGAACAGGTTTCAAAGACTTTAAGTAGGCATCAACTGCTTGTGCTTTTTCTTCCTCGGCATCGAAAAACTGAATGTACTTGAATCCGGCACGCACACATGCATTGGCATCCTTCCGAATGCCTGTGATCATTGCTGGCGGAGTGGCGTGGGTATAGAGCAGGCTCTTTGTATTTTTAGGATTCCCGATGCCATCATTCATCAAATCCCAATTCAAACCGTCCACACGCCCATTGCCTGGATGGCAGCTCGCGCAACTTTGCCACTGCTGAAAGCAGTTTTCGGCATTATGAAAAAGCATCTCTCCATAACGTTCCTCAGAAAGTGCAATATCTTTAGTGCCAATTTCAACAAAATCATTTCCAGCCATTTCATCTTTTAGGTTAACTATATCCAATCCATCAGAAAAATAACTTGTGATATAGATCGTGTTATGATTGCTCACGATCTGAGTCGGTCCTTTGCCTTTGAGCTTTACCCTTTGGCGTACCGGAGCAAGAAAACTCAGCTCGTTTTGAATATCCTCAAACAACACGTAAATCGGCTCCATTTCGCTCGGGTCTTCAAATAACTGAATATCATTTCCATTCCCGGAAACGGGTAAAGTAGTCTGGCTTGAGTACAATTTACCTTTAGTGCTTTCTATGCGCCGGTGCATCCCTAATCTGTCAATCACAAACAGTTCATGTGTCCCTGATAAAGCTACAAAAAGCATTTCGTCATCTTCAGAAACAGCTAAACCGCACGGATTTGCTGCACCCTTATAGATATCATCCAATAATACAGTGGTGTACAGCTTCTTTGTTTTGGTATCGATAATCGACAAAGCATTGGTGTTGATCCAGCCTTTTTCAATCTGACTCGTCAAAACATTATAACGTCCGGTGAGATGGGTGGCATAAATATAATCCCCATCATTTGAGAAAAGGATATCCTTTAAGGCAAATGCCCCATTGGGCAATGCTATGTTTTTGATCATACTTAAACTGACTGCATCAATCAGCGAAACATTTGCAGCAATATAAGTTCCGCTTGCTTTTTGGGAGGGCAATAAATTGGCTACAGCCAATAAACTTCCGTCAGGCGAAAGCGCTACGGAAACAGGCTCACGGTCTACTTCAATTCGTTTGATTTCTTTCTGGCTTTTTAGTTCGATGACCGAAACATCATTACTAAACCTGTTGGCGACAAATAGCATAGCCGTCTTTTCCGAGATTGCCAAGCCTGAAGGCCCATATCCGGTGGCGATACTTTCTCTTGCCTCACCTTTTCTAAGGTCATACACATACAAACTAGCTTTACCACCTTTGGCTCCCGCATAGAGTATTTGCTCCATTTCATCTACAATAATCCCGCTAACCGGAGAGGGCATCGGTATCAGGCGTGAAATCCTGGCGGTTTCGAGATCATAGACCGCTACTCCAGGATAGGTTGCCAAACCAATGTAAATTTTATTGGTGCTTTTATCTATATGGAGGTGCTCCGGCGAAAGATACTCATCTGTAATTATATCAAAACCAGTTGAGATACCCAGCACCAAAAAGGTCACTGAAAAAATTAGAAGGTATTTAAATTTAATTCGCATATATTTTTGCCTTTTTTATCCTAAACAACTTAAATTTCACACTTAATACACCTTTTATTCACTACACGGCTAATCGCTATAAAATTCATAATATCAATAATCAACCAATTAGAACCACCATTCCTAATTTTATTTCTCTGCGAAACTTTGCGCTTCTTCGCGAAACTCTGCGTAACAGTTATTCCACCAAGTCGCTTAAAGAAAATATGAATTCCATGCAACATTTATTTTTGGCTTTTATCCATATCCCAATAAACCTTATCCACTACATAGGGATCTACTTTTTCTATCAGGACATCATCTGCAATCACTCCAAAACGTTTCATTTCACGGAAGTAATCGGGGCTCACTACATACCCCTCCATATCAAAGCGCTTAATGGATTCGAGATAATCGGCTGAGTTTTTTACCGCATTGAGCATGGTAACATATCCTTTGTCGGATGTAGTTTCAAAAACAGGATTCCCGTTGTTTTTAACACATAAGCCATACCCGCCTGCTTCTTTTGACAGCGGACCTAATAAAATGGTCGATTGATCAGGTTCGTTAAGATTATAAATTACATGCCGTGAAAAACGGATGGCCTCATTATATTTTTCCCGAGTTATATTGCCACTGGTCACATCCACCCTACTCCTCCACCATGTCAGATTTTGCTCACTGCAAATATCATTCATCAATTCTTTATGACATTTCCGGCAATCTTTTTTGATTACAGAAGATGCTTTTTTCCATACCTCATTCTCAACCGGGGTCATATCCGGATTATTGTTCCACATTGTTCCAATTATCCCTGTTCCCAGGGCGGCATAAGTTCCCGAATACAATGCTCCGGTATTGATCCAATATCTTATCTTCAGCATTTCGTCATCATCAAGCCGAACCTCGCCATGACCATTTTCGATTTTCTGAATGATCTTGCTGTACATATCCCCCACCATTCCGGGCTTGTTTAAGGGGTAAGGATGGTTCAAACCGTCATTTACCTGGAAATGCGCCATAAGATTAAAATAGCTATGCGAATAGACAGGCCCACGGTCTCCGGTGAGCAATATCCCCCCCTCCCGTTTTTCCGGATTATGACACTTCACACAGTTATGGTCCAGAATAGGTTGAATGTCGCGTGGAAAATCGATCACCTCAGGCATGTTTTTTACAGGTACCGGAAATTCGGATTCCATGCTCATTGCAATCGGTAGCTGACCATGGTTCTTTGGGGCTGACGAACGTTTCTCATGGCATCCGATGCACGACACCACCTCGCCGGGAACTACAGAAGTAAAGCTCTTCATTTTCTGAACTGCCCGACCCTGGTCATCCATAGCGATAAAGAGATAGGGTGTATCTGCCTGAAGCTTAAAATGTGCCGAACCATCTTCCTGCACCGGAACTGTCCCTACAATGCGCTCCATTGTAAATGAGCCGGTATAGCTAAGTGGTTCATTTCCTCCCGTAAAATTAATTGGCTTGCGAAGCGTCTCCAGAATAAGCAAATCAGAAATGGTGCCTTCCTCAATTTCTGACATGTTTCGGCCTTCATACACATTCTGTAATAGGATGGTTCCATAATCTGTATCCGCGGCAAGGTGCGAGGATACGACAGGTTCCCGCTTACGCGAAATCACCGGGCGGGGCTCAAAAATAATATGATCACCACCCATAAAATCTTTAGTAAGTTCAAAAAGGACCTGCTCTGTCCCTTTATTATTCATAAGGATCAAATCCTGTCTTCGCGATGCCATAAACAGGTCTCTGTTAATTGCCACAGGATCGTACACCATATTATGCTTATTGGTTTGCTGAATAAACTTCATGGCATTTTTATCGTCAGGGCCATCGGTTAGAGAAATCAGTACCGGATAGCCTTCATGTTCACGGCGGCCATGACCTGGCGAATATGTTGCCAATATGGTATCCGCAGACCATGGAACTGGCTTTGCATCGATCAGCAGGCAGCTGCCGGGATTTTCAAATACCGAAGTCTGGTTCCCGTACAATACCGTCTGCCTTGAGCCATCCGGATTCATCACCCATAAGTGATGAAAATGTACCTGGCTGCGGTCTACATATTCCCAGCGTGTGTACATGATTTGACCATTGGGCAGTACCCACGGCGTATTGTCGTGTTCGATATTCGCAGACAACTTTGTGATTTCTGATCCATCCGCCTTACAGCGGTGAAGTGTTGCAACCTGCGTCGACCAGCAATTTACCCAGCATTCGCAACGGGTAGAGACGAAGATGATATCGCCATCGGGCAAATAAGTAGGTTCAATATCGGAATAGGCGCCAAAGGTAATTTGCTTCAGAAAGCTCCCTTTTGTATCTGTTTCATATAAATGAAAATGCTCTTGTCCACCTTTTCTGTAGGAAAACAAAATCTTCTTTCCATCATAATTCAACTGAGGATCTCGAAACGTACCTCTATCATCCTGATGCAAGACCTCGAGATTACCGGTCTTTACATTCAATTTGCATAAGCTGCTCCCCTCCTCATACAACTTATTATCCGTATCGAATGCGTAATAGCCAAAATTCGCATACCAATGCCCGTCCTGAGGCATTTTGCGGGTCACAAAAATCACTTCCTCAAATTCTGAGATGGACAATTTCATGTTTTTACCATCATGATCACCATGGGAAGATAGAACCGGAAACGACAATAATATCAGGAGAATAGGCAGTAATACAATTTTTTTCAGGATATTCATGGCGCTATTTTATAAACTTCAATCAATGCCTTAAAGCTAACACGTTTTAAGCTTTTCAGAATCTCAATGGACTAAAAGATATTTACTATCAGGTGTTTGAATTCCGATTAATTAATCTGTAAAAAATAAAGCTATAAGTTAAGGATAAAATGCAAGATGACAAATGGAGAATTAATCTATCTGGTGGCGAGGATGCCACATCCGGTAACAAGCACACTGTCGCAATGGCCTCGCCTTTCTACTGACAAGGCATGGAATTGATGAGTGGGGTAAATGAAAAAGCCACCATCATATAAAATGACAGCGGCTCTTTCTTTCAAACAAAAGTGCTTTTAGTGTTAGCAAGAATGACGAAATAACTTCCCCACAAACACCTAAATTATTTTTTATAATATTATTTTATTGGAAGCAGTTGCCTGCCATTCCAAATAAGCGCCATCATAAACTTTTACATTAGGATACTGAAGGGCTGAGGTTAATACAAAATATACTATACCTGCTCGTACTCCTGATTCGCAATAAAGAATAACTTCTTTTCCTTTTGTGAAACCTGCGGATTCAAATATTTTTTGCAAGTCAGCAACAGGCTTTATTTTACCTTTTGCATCCATCATATTTTTGAACTCAATATTTATGGCTCCGGGGATATGTCCTTTTTTCAATTCTGTTGTTGCTGTGCCTTTAAACTCTTCCGGCGATCTAGCGTCAACGATTACACCGCTTGTTGCTTTTACCTGTGCCATCGTAGCCATCTTAGACTTGTCAACTGTAGCTTTGAATGTAGCAGGAGTGATTTTTGTAGGATTTTTAGTGACAGGCTTTCGTGCCGCTTTCCAGGCCGCCATATGTCCATCAAGAATTTTCACATCTTTGGCTCCTAGATAGCTTAATATCCAATACATTCTACCCGCATATTTACCGGTTCCATCGTCATAAAGAACGATTGTTTTGGATTCGCTAATTCCTTTTGCTCCCAATACTTTAGCAATCTCAGCCGGACTTTTAAGCATATTTTTAACGGGGTCCGCATTATACAAGTCAGAATGATTGATATGGACTGCTCCGGAAATATGAACTTTTTTATAGTCTGACGTAGTTCTTGTAGAAACTAATACAACATTTTCCTTTTTAACTATTTTAGCAAGTTCTTGTGCCGTGATAACATCCTGTCCGTAAGTAAAACTTAGGGGAATTATGAGGGCAAGAATGAATATAATATTTATTTTCTTCATGATATTAAATTTTAAAATCTGACTTGTAATTGAAGTAAAAACATGTCATTATTTACCTCTGCTGGCTTTTCAGCTCTATACACATAATTAAGCTGAAGTCTCGTCCAATCATTAGGATAATAATTCATCCCAAAAGTTTGACACATGGATGATTCTTCTACCTCTATAGGAACATCTCCTCCATCACTTTTTATGGTTTCGTAGCTTTCAATTTTATATACAGGCTCAAAATTTGAGTCTGTTTTATATACTACCATTCCATAAAATCCATTTGCGTTGTTCGTCCCAATCTTAGTGATTGCATCACCACCACATCCACCACCTTCAGTAAATGAACCCTCATCTTTTCCATGTATATATTCGCCTAATACGGTGAATCTCTTGAAAGAATACTGTGCATCAAATCCATAGCGGAGCTTAGTATCATCATCTTCCACACCATCGGCAGCAGGAGGATTTTGTGTATGTCGTGCACTTGCACCAAAATAAAGTCCTTTAATCGGTTGAAAGGTTACACGACTAGTAAGTGAATATGTATCAAGTAAATTATTGTCTGTTTGAAACAAACCTGTGCCATTGGTTAATGCCACGCTATACGTTAGCCGTGTTGTGTCACTTCCTCCAAGAAGCATTAATCCTATGTCCCTGTTTCCGCCTCCTAAATTTGCAGTGAGTTCATCGACCATTTTTGATCTGTTAATAGTGTATAATCCATGACAAGGCATGCTTAGTTCGCGGCCAAATTGATATTTGAATGAGCCTAAAGCGACTTTGAGGTATTGGTATCTGTTATAGGACACAAATGCATCCAATAAAAATGGTCCTGTTTGGTTTGGGTTCATAAACTGGCTGGTTTCCAACAGCACATAATATCCAAAATCATAGGGTATATTACCCATAAACCCAATCCGCATTCTTCTAAAATTAAAAGAAGCCTGAGTTTCATCTTCAAAATTAACGTTGAATTCTGGTTGTAAATATCCCCAAACGGTCACTCCCTCATCTGAACTGGGAGCTGAGCATCCTTGTCCTTTCACGAAATTGGGAAGACTTAGGCCAGCTATCAAGATAAGTGTTATTAACTTTTTCATGATTTTAAAAGTGAAAATGAATCCCGATGATTCGGGATTCATTAAGTTTATAATTTATTCTGAAAGAGGGAAATCTTTAGGATTTGCATTTACTCCCCAATGATTGGTAACCTCGCCTGTAGTCCAAAAATCGTTGCCATGATTCAGGCCGTTCATACCGAATAACATACTTTTTGCATCATAACCCAATACCCTCAGGTAAGCAGTAATAACTGCAGAAGTCTGACCTGTGTAGCAATATGTAACGACATCTTTGTCAGGATCAAGAAATTTTACAGAGTTATCTGCAATCTTCAAAGGACTCACTCGTACAGCGCCACTAATATGACCAAAACCGACAAAGTGATCCACGCTAAAATAATTATTCACAAAATAATTACCTGGAGATGCAATAACATCTGCACTACCTACTGTAGCGCTACCCCATTCAGCAATCACAGCTTCTACCCTTGCTTTCAAAATTCCTTCACCATCACTAGCTCCGGTACTAAGTGTAGGACTTCCATATTCAACATTGTCAGGAGCTGCATCAGTTGACAAATCTCCGGCTCCGCTATCACCCTTGTTTGGAGTCCAACTGTCTGTTGTTGCACTCCAACCGCTCATTCCCCATTTCAGCGCCTGTGCTTCAGTATAGCCGTAAAGTCGTAGTAATGACGTTGCAAAACAAGCAGTTTGACCTGTGTAGCAGGCAACTAAAATTTGTTTGTCACCAGCATTGGCAGCCTCAGTTAAAATATTTCCAACAGATGTATTCACTGCACCCTCTATGGGGTGTACGACAAAAGTCCCTTTTAAAAGAAAATCATTAATTTGCCAATAAACTGCCATGGAAGACTATGTCGCTATTTTAACAGAAATGCAGAAGGAGTTGGGAAATTTCTCATCGAAATCTAGAAGCCTAAATGCGTATGATTATGAAAAGGAATTTCGAAAAATCACAGACAAGTATGATCAGAAATTATTTCAGGTCAGCGTAGGTAAGGTACCGAAATCAAAAAACAAGAAGAAATCAATAGAGACGAGTTTTGGAAAAATAGACGTTAAAAAAAAAGGTCATCCCATGAGCCAAACGCCGATGAGTTTTAAAATCAGTCCAATTTTGCAGGAAAGTATTTGCCGTCTAGGTTCGAAATTAACCTTTAGAGAGGCTTCTGAAGAATTAACAGCCTTGTTGCGCATAGCAGTAAATGCAAAACAAGTCGAGCGAGTTTGTCATTGCTACGGTGAGCAAATTGATCTAATTGACTGGAAGCAAGCATATTCAAGTGGAGTACAATTAAATTTACCCTTCAGAGCTAATTCTCCGGTGTATTGTATGGCAGACGGCAGCATGCTACTTACACGAGAAGATAAATGGAAAGAAATAAAACTCGGCAGGGTATTTTCCGAAAGCTCACACATTGATAGAATATCAAAGAATCGAGGAGGTATTACTAAATCAATTTACTGTGCACATTTTGGCCGATCATCCGAATTTTGGGAACGTTTTGTAAATGAAATTCCCATAAACAGAAAACTGATTTTTATATGTGATGGCGCAAAATGGTTGTGGAATAATATTGAAGCTAGTTATCCTGATAGCATTCAAATACTTGATTTTTATCACTGCAAAGAACATATATTCGACTTTGGGAAGTTGTTTTTTGGTAAAAAGGAAAAGGAGCTAGAGGAGTTTGTAGACCAGGTGATGGAATACTTAAGCACTAAAAAAGTGAAAGAGGCACTCGGTAAGATTAAAGAATTGCCAACAAAAAATAAAACCACTCAAATACTTCAGGAAAAATTACTAAAGTATCTGACAAACAATGAAAAACGAATTGATTACGGCTCTTTTATTGAAAAAGGATATTTAATTGGTTCTGGGCCAATTGAAGCAGCTCATCGGGATGTGCTTCAAAAGCGCTTGAAATTATCGGGTCAACGATGGACCATAAAAGGTGCCCGGCAAATTGCCAACTTGAGGGTTTGTGAAAAAAGTGGCAAATGGAATAGGGTTATCTCATTAATTACAGAATCTAAATCCGCAGCATAATGAAAAAGGGACTTTTGTCGTACACCCGTTTAGTTTTATCTCTACTTATGGGATAAATGGGAATTGTATATTTGTATTTAAAATCTTCTTTCAACCAACTCCAAGTTTTTTTTGTAATTCAATATACAGCTGAATTCACCTCAGTTCATTAATAAGTATACTTTCTTGATTTTGCCCGCGCACATCGAAAATTGAAAAAACAAATAATATAATTACGATCAAGGTGGTGCTGCTATTTATTTTTCCGCTACTTTCTACTTGTTTTAAAATCATTTTAAAAGAACAAATTGCCTTCACGAAATCCCATCTTAATAACGGTGAAGGTTGTGGAGCACTGGTGTAAGTCTTGTTGACAGAAGTACAACACTCTGTACTAGGATCGCAACATAATTCACTACCTTTTTCCGATTCTATATTTATAATCTGAACTTTAATTCCTGATGCGGAATCACAGCAACTGATTGAACGATCGCATTGGATATAGAGAACTTTTTGAATCTCGCTCAATGTTGTTCTATTATTTTTCATTATTAAACTCATCCCTTAAATCCTTTTCTGATTCTGCATTCCAATAGCCGCATTCTAATTGAAAAAAGACGGAGGTATAGGGTATTGCCAGGTCGGTTTTCAATATGAGCACATTAAAGAGTTTAGCGGACTCGTCTAATTCCCTGATAATATTTTCATGAAGCAGAGAACGTGTTTGAACATCACTCAATATTTTGTCGAGTTCATCCCGGTATGCTCCAATTCCTTCGGCGTTATCTTCCGTTACAAAGTCTAATTCCTTGTCAACAAAAATATTCGCATCTACATGAGTTGCTTTCTTTATGAGCTCTTTTATCATCTTTACCGCTTCCAACTGTTTCGCGTCAATCATCATTGTTTTAATTGCTGGATTGCTTTGCTGTGGATAAGCAGCATCAGCAATCACTATCCAGTTGCGATGACCAAACATTTTCAAAGTTTCTTCAACCGCTGTCTTCCAGTCTTCTATACCAGTTTTTCTTTGTACGGGACTATAATTGCAGGCGTTTGTAATAAAATTGTTGTTAACAGAATGATTATGCTTGTTTTCATTTTTTTTATGGTTAATCAGTTTTAATACCGTATTTATTGTTCAAATGGTTAATGACCCTGGTCATTTCTGAACCTGAAAGAGGCCTTTCATAAATCAGAAAACGGGCAATTTCTCCATCAAATGATTCCTTGCCCGGGTGTTCGATAGCGTCTCGCTCCTGACCTATGGACATTCTGGAAGGATTAGCGTTGGCGTTCACAGGAAAAAATTCCGATGCTAGGGGTTCATTTTTATTAATGAAAAGTTCGATTTTTTCCTTTCCATGACCTGCAGCCATTCTCCCATAACCAAATAATACCTTGTTTTTTCTAAGGATTCGGGCGCCTATACCTGAGGATTGTTTTCATCCCACCGACCGAACGTGATAGCATTTCTGGCCCCTGTCCAAACTCGATTATCATCCGTTAATCCTCCCCATAGTCCTTCATATTTTCCATCACCTTGGTTGTTATTTCTCAGATTTCCGAAAAAAGAGTTCACTCCAGGTAAATCCGGAATCTGTTCATAGACCGCCATAACAGAAAACCATGTATAGCCTCTTCCGGTGGTGAGGTGGTCAAAAGCATCTTCATGATGATTCAGTAACTCTTGTCTGTGAAAGACCACTGAATTATGACCATTCAAGACGGATACGTTTAGCTGTAACCTTGGCCTGCCCGATCCTGGTTTTTCTCTGCCTTCATCCTGCTTGTCAAACGATTTGATACTATTCTCTACCTGATTTTTCCAGGAACTAATTTTATTTCCATTTTCAATTACAACACCATAATCGGCATCCAAATCGACTATTAACCCTTCGGAAACCGCCAATTTATTATTCTCATCATTTAGACCTGAAGCCCAAACAATTCCACCCTGAACCAATTTTTTATAATTTTCATCTGCATATATATCGAGGGTATGTCCGAGTGAAGTAAAGAACGACCGTCCACCATCATAATACTGATACCAGGTAAATGGATGATCTCCACCCATTTTTGGCGTCCCCTCATAAGAAGATTCATCCAACGATATCAGCACATTGACCTGATGACGGGGATTATGAGAGAACGTGTGCCATTCATCGGTCACCACCCACTCATCGGGCAAATGACTGGTACAAATATCGTTCTTATTTTCAACGATTAATCTGGCTCTTTGTACTTTTGGGTGAGCCACCATACGAGCTCCAACCAATTGCTCATACCAGTGTTGAAATACTCCTTCTTCATGCCAAAGGGCACCAGCACAATGGATTCCAACAAATCCTCCACCACCTTTCATGTAATTTTGTAGCGCCAGCTGTTGAGCATCGGAAAAAATACGTCCGCTATTTCCACAATTGTTATTAAAAACAATCACATCAAACGAATGAAGTTTTTTCGGTGTTATATCAGCGGTATCACTCGAAGTAACAACTTCCCAATTATTTTCAATTCCCAACGTTTCAATCATGTCCAAAGCAGCTTTTTTGGAATCATGTTGAAAGCCGTTGTCAGCCTGAAAATTTAGAATTCTCAATAAATGCTGAGCCTGAGTTGCCTGTATGGTTGCTGTACAAATGAGTAGGGTGTATAATACTATCCGAAAGTTCATAAGCTTATTTGTCTAAGAATTTATTCGTTATAAGGGTGAAATAATTTGACCATAATATTACAAGTTCCCATCCCGTAAAGAAATCTTCAATTTTTCAAGTGAAACATATGGACCATATGGCAATTCTCCCGTAGGATCGAAATCAGGATTTATTACAGGCAAATAGGTCTCATTGCAGTTGGCTTTCAGCCAATCCGTGAGCTGTACCAGCATATCGTGAGCCATCATCGATTGGTTTTTAAGCAAGTCGTTCTGTTCGAACATATCCTCAGCAATATTGTAAAGTTCCACCTTGCCATGGTAGTCGTAATGTAGCTTATAATCCCTCTTTCTCAAGCTTGCCCAAGTGGCAAATTTATGAAATCCCTTATAGCCCATCTTGCCGTAGAACTGATAAAACTCATCGCGCGAGTAAGCGCCCTTTGTATTTCCCGGATCGCTGAACAGGGTTTTCAGTGATTCGCCATCTGTAGTCTCATCCTCCCTGAAGTCGCTGTAGTCAAGCTCTGCAATTTCCATCAAAGTAGGATAAATATCCGAGATGTCGGATGTCACATTACACATTGTCCCCGCCTTTGTTTTACCTGGCCAACGCACGATCATCGGTACACGGACGCCGCCTTCGTACAGCATGGACTTGCCACCACGCAATGGTGCATTTCTGGTAAATACCGGATGACCGCCATTATCAGAAATAAATATCACCGCCGTGTTATCCGCAAGTTTCAACTCATCGAGTTTGTCCATAATCTCTCCAATACTTCGATCCATACCTTTAATCAAGCCAGCATATTTCGGGTTTATATGCCCTATCAATTCTGGATTTTTAGCCTTTTCTTCGAAGTAGGCCAGATCGTCAGCCCGAGATTGAATGGGGCCGTGACAAGCAGGATGAGCCAGATATAGAAAAAAAGGTTGGTCAGGATAATTGACTGCCCTGTCTTCCAGAAATCTATTGGTACGCTGGGCAATGTCGTCACTGAGGTAATCTTGTGATGGAGTAAACGCTGAACCAGGTTTATCCCACATTCTTGTTGCAGCGGCGTTAGCCTGGAAGGGTCTGAAATAGCTTGAACCTCCGCCATCGAAGTAAGCCAATGTCTGGTCGAATCCCTGATCTTCGGGGCGGTATCCCTCATGATTATGGCTACCCATATGCCATTTACCAATGAATGCTGAGTGATAGCCATTTAGACCCTGCGGGATGGTTTTCACATCGTGTAGGGCAGTTGCCGCCATAGGTATACTTACACCACGGTCGGTTTTGCTATAATTATACTCATTCCATGGTTCGTGATCAAGCATATGACCGCCATCAGCGACAGGTTTTCCAGATTTCTCGAACGTGGTTTGCACTCTGGCATAGGCATCCCACATACCCATACGATTGTGCATCTTTCCTGCCATCAGGCTGGCGCGGGTGGGAGCGCAGACCGAACAGGCATAGAATTGGGTGAACATAGCGCCTTCTTTTGCCAGCTGGTTGATTCGTGGGGTTTCATAATAGAATTTGTTCGTAGGAGTATTAGTAAGCAGGGAAGCAAAGGCGCCAATATCAGCATACTCCACATCATCGACAAGAATGAGGAGAATGTTGGGTCTTTCCGCTTTGTTTTGCTTACCCATTCTACTACAGTTTGAAAATGATAGTATCATCAGGAAATAAATAGGGTGTATTATCTTTTTCATCATATTCATTTTTCCAATTTAAATGAAACAGTAAGTGCTGTGCCTGCCTTTACTTCACAGGCAGATTTCAATTGAATCGTAATGGTATTTCCATCTAGCTTGCTGCTTTCAATAGCCTGCTCAACTCCGTCCATTTTTACAGACATGTTGCTTCCTGTATTATTTTCTGGAGTTGCCAGAACAATATTCTTTATTTGTGCAGTACCAAATTTAACTTCTATATCAGCTGTTTGGAGGAATTGGGTTTGGATTTGTGTAAACAAGCCCCATGCTTTAGAAGTTGTAAAGAATGATGCATGATCTTCGGGTTGCCATGTTGGTTTAAACCCAATCGTTTGTTTTGGTCCGTCGTAGATAAAACCTTGTAAGGCTAAGAGGGCAGACCAGCTACTCATCGCTCTGGTGTAAAAATCACCACATTCGTCTTCTCCGAAAGGACTTCCTGTTCCGAACACACAAGAATTATTAGCCAAATGCACTTCTCCTTCTCCTCTGAATCTACCGTCATATCTCTCCGCTATGGAAGCAATCATATTCAGACCTTCTTCGAGCATTCCGTATTGCAGCATGGTAGAGGCTGCTGCATATTCAAAACCACTCATTACTTCGTTGTGATATAAAATGGTGTTTTCTGGTATTTCTCCTGGGTATGTATTCATGAACCAACCCGTGTTTCCCGTTCCAAGAAAGTCTCTAAACGCGGCCTTGTAGCCTGATCCTTCTATGTCCGTGAATTTGTTGTTTTTGTGAATTTTAGCCAACGACTGCCTGGTACGATCAACAGGATAGAGCTGACCCAGATTTAATTGATTTGCCCACCATTGACCTAATAACATATCGATATTAGTTGCATCTGTCATAACCTTCATTCGCTTTCCTTCAATTTCAAGGAATTCAGATTTTTCGGCATAGTGCCCCAGCTTTTCATCCCAGAGCTGTTCGTTTTGATTCTTGATACCGACGGTCCAAATAGTACGATAGTTGTCGGCAGCTTTCTGGTCTCCAACAATTATTGCCATCTGTTCGCACGCTTTTAATGCAGCCATATACATGGTTCCTATCCAGGGTGATGTTCCAGATGCATTACAATCTAATGTATTGTGGTGGTCACCTTTCATCATACCGTCTTTGTCTTCATCAAATCTGTTGATGGCGTAATCCATGGCTTTTTTGACACGCGGCCAACATGTGAACAAGAATTCATCATTGTCGGATAATAAATGCTCTCGGTAAACGCCAAGAATAGAACCGTAATGTCCATCCATTGCATCTACATTTCCTCCATCCCTTGCTGGTAGCAGACCTTCTCTTGTTATGGAATGCAAATCCTGCTTTCTTAACATTCTACCTATTTCCGGAAATGCGCGGGCGTGTCCTTGTGCATAGTGGCCAACGTGCTTGCAATTTCCTCCCCATACCTCATCGTTAGATGTGCTTTCCCAAATTCCAAAATAACCATCTTTGATCCAGAAAACTGTTGGTGATTTTAATACGCATAAATTGGATGTAATTCTATCAAGCGCATACCTGGGGATATTGGAGGAATACATTGTTTCGTGGTACAACTTTGTATTAGATTCCAAATAATTAAAGTTCTCTTTAATATATTGATCTACCTCATTGGCATTGGCCCACCAGTTCTCGTACATGCTGCCTCCTTTTAAAAAGGCCCAGTCAGGCCAAGACCTATCAAATGCACCAAATGATCCTTTGGGGAAATACCAGCTCAATACAAAGGTGATTGTTTTCTCCTCTCCGGGCTTTAATGAAAAACCTGTAGCCAGTGCCCCATCTACGGTCATTTTCGCTTCTGGACTTGATGCTGTCTTTTCGCCTGTCAATTGACCATCGTCGGAAAAATCGTCGTATAAGGATGTTAAATCTTTCCAGGATGCAGCGTAGCTGACTTCATCAGCATAAGCTGACAGTTGCATACTTCCCATATGACCAGTCATTTGCAAGCTGGTTTTACCGGCCTGGGTAACGATGGTATTTTTGTTTTGACCGTATCCCTTGCATTGTCTGTAATTTGGCCCAACAATAGTATCATAGCCAGAAAACCCAACAGCATTTTGCTGTGTAGCCAGAAAGTCTATTTCCACCTTATCGGTAGAGGTGTTTTTTACTTTTACGCTAAAAATACCGCATGGAATGGCCGAATTTTTCAAATCCATTGGGATCAATGGGTTGTATGCCTTCAGGCTTACTTCAACAGGCAATTCTTCATCGCCAAAATTATACCACCCTAATGGAAACTCGCCCTGAAAGCTAAGGCTGTCCATAGCCGAAAAAGTACCCACCGAAGAGGTTTGAAGCACTCTTACCACGGTCGTATTTTTTGTTTTGGTACGTAAGGCAAAAAAACTGTTAGGCACAATTCCTGAGCCTGCCCGTTCCTCAAAATTGTTGAATATCTGCCACCATTGGCGTTCGGCTTTGCCATTCATACGAATAACACTACCTCCTACTGCGCCAATCGGAAAGTCAATACCAGTCAGGTATTTACCTGAATAGGTGACTGGTGGGTCGATAGCGGCTTTCTTCTCAAAAAGAGTTTGTTCTTTGGCCGTAGTTGTTTCTTGACAACTTTGTGCAAGAATCAGGATAAATATGGAACTGATTATTAGTGAAAAATTGCGTTTCATTTTGTCGTATTTATTCATTTAAGTCTTGGAATTGAAAGCGGTAAATTCAACCATGCAAGTCCTACATGACGTTTCATGTGACTTATGCTATTGCCTTCTGGCGCATCGTAAAAGAGTGCCAATCGGTAATCCACCTTTACAACCGAAGGTAATCCGATACACTTATTCGACCAGGTGCAACTATTACCATCGAAAACAACTGCTTTGTCTTCTGGGCCCCATTTATCCAGGTTTTTACTCCAATACACCCAAATGGCATCAGTAAATTCTTTTCCATTATCTATTCCAATATGGTTTGTAAACAGAAACCAGGTCTCAATGCTTTTTTCGTAGTATAGGGTAGAATTCTCTATTTGCTCTTCAATAGGTACCATGGGTTGGGGATCAATCGTCCATGTGCCATCCAGATCTTTCGTTCGGGCAATACCTAGTGTACGCTGTACACAAGGATTCCCTTCTTTTTTAGTGGTAGCGCTAAAAAACTGAATATATTCTTCCCCCCGATTAATAACCTGCCCTGGGCTTGCTGTTATCGAATAATATGTATCAGGTTTCGTGCGGAAAGGAATCACATCTTTTTGTTTAAACCATGGACCTGTTGGACTACTTCCTTTTGCCTTCATTGTAAGATATGGAAATCCTGGAATAAGGTCCGGCGGGGCAGTTACATTTGGTGTACCCAGATAGAACATGTGCCACTGGTCATCATCAAGATAGGTAACACCATAAGCAGCAGATTTCGAATCGTCTTCACCGGGTTTGCCAAAATCAAGTATTGGACCTTTCTTTTCCCAGTTGACAAGGTCTTTACTTATGGCAAGGGAGCTTAGCCATCCTTTTGGACCTGCTGCATCATAGTGCATGTAGTAAGTACCATTCTCCTCAAACACCCAAACATCACGAGCGCCCAGCATATCACATTTGTCTGGACCGTCACCATATTTTAGTACAATGCCATAGTCTTTTGCCTCCATGCGCAAGCTAGCCACAGGTCGTCCATCACTGTATTTTGAACTGCTGCTTGTATTGGTCTGCGCTTGAAGATTAATGACTGATAACAAGCATATTAGAAAATTAATTAATGTGCTTCCAAATGCCGGATTGAAAAGTTTTTTCATTTTTCTAAAATAATATTCTATTTCATTCAACTGTTTTAAATAGTTTTGGCGCTAATTTGAACTCATTATAACACCAACTCTTTGCCAACATATTTATAGTTAACAAATGTATTGAAGGCAAGCAAATAGCTAATATACTTCGATTTATGATCTCCCAATCCCTCAGGTCACCTTTACCTCCAATGGGCATGGCAATTAGTTGAATATGGTCCTGGTCATAGCTTTTAAGTGTAGGCCAGTTGTTTTGCTGAGCATATAGTAGGTTGCAAACGAAAATAAAAACAATAATTAGCATTCTCATGGTTTTCAATTTTAATAGTTATATCTCTTTATTTTAACGTCATGTTGGCTGGCAATCCAGCATTGATGTCATTAGCGGCAACGCTAAACTGAACCCTATCTCCCTTCTTAAAGGTTTTTTCCTTTTTGAATCGAGCTTTCCCAAAGCCATTCAGAGTAAAGGACTTGAGTGTAAGGTCACCATTCTCAACGGTAAGGACCACTGTTTTACCATTACTTGGACTTTCCACCACAACAGTACCATATTGGTAACCGTTCGACCAGAAGTAGTTACCGTCTTTGCTGTTAAAATTCATGGTTTTGTTTACTGCGGAGTACTGGAATCCGGTATAAGCCAGCATACCTGCCCAGGCAGCCATGGCTCTAGCATAGCGGTGTCCGTATTCACCTTCGTTGAAGGGATTTCTCTTGAAACCATCATAACGGTTACGAATATCCTTGAATATCTGAATGCCGTTTTCTACTTGCCCCTCATAGATCATATGTGCGGCAGTGCTATATTCAAATCCTGTCATCAACTCTGTATAATAAGGGAATGGAAAATCAAGCAAAGTTCCTTCATGTGGATAGGCTCCCATTACCAATCCCGCTTCATCTCCTATCGCAAAACTCCTAAAAGTATTGAAGTGCTCATTGAAGTCATCCACATAGTTGTATTTCATAATACTTTTCAGGGTAGCCTGTACATTGTCTTTATCTAAGACATAACCTAATCCTGTTGTGTGAGAAAGGTACTGCCCAACAAGTTGGTCTACCAAGCAACCTTTACCCAACTGAGCTACTTTACTGGTACCTTCCGGTATGTGATGTTCATAGTACTCACCATTGAAAATGTTGGCATCTATCCATTTTCTTCCCGTTGAGTAAAGCTGCTTGCACTCTTTGGCAAATGCTTTGTCTCCGAGGTGATTTGCCATATTTTCCGAAGCTTTCAAAGCGCCCAGATACCAGCCTGCCATCTGTGGATTAGGCCCCAGATAGTTGATGTCCATGGTATTGTGTTGACTACCTTCCATCACACCATTTTTATCTTTGTCCCAAATACCCGTCCATGCAAATGACATTGCCTTTTTGATATTTGGCCACATTTCTTTGAGTTTTGAATCATCGCCTGAAAGCTGCCAGTCTCTGTAAACTTTTATAAGTGTGCCCATCTGACCATCTGCAGCCCAGTGCTTGAAATCTTTTCCTTTTTCAATTGGCAATGCTACTCTATGACTTTGCGCACCATCATCATTTGTGGCGTGCATAAATTCCACTTCACGAAATTTGGTAGAAAGATTGCCGAAAAGAAACGGAATAGTGGATTCATAATTCCAGACGTGAAAGCATGTACCAAACCCCCATCCTGACGACTTTTCAGCTCCAATTTTTGTTCCTCTTATACTTCCTGTTCCTTCAAATCCAAAAGGCAAGCCATCGGCCGTACGAAATACAGTTTGGCTTCTGAGGTTGTTGAGGTTAAAAAGACCTGCTTCTTTGAGTACATCAGGTACATCACTATTGACTAGTTTACTAACGAAATTGACAGTTTCTTTTTCTAGCACTTCAAATTCACTCGCTGTTTTCTCTGCAACATCCCAAGCATCGTCATACTGAGTGGTGTAATAGTTTCCTACAATATCATCTCCCCCATAATTTCCTGCATGGTGTGTTCCATGGTCCCACGCCCTACGATTGGGAAAATGCCAGGTGAGCATATAAGTCACACTTTTCGATTCTCCCGGTTGTAGAATTTGCTTTACCGCCAATGTGGCTGGTGGGGTTTTAATCTTTGCGGTAGCACTACCCAGATTATCACCAATGAATTCTGTGGAATCACCTTTTTCTATCCGATTTCTTTCTGGGTGATCGCTGAGTATTCCGTCTGCAATGAAGTCATCCCAAAACTCACGAAATGTCCAATTCCATCCTAATTTTGCCCAAGAGGTGCGATAACTCACTTCGCCTTCTGATATGGTCGTTAGCGCCATTGTCCCCCAGTTTACATCTTTTTTGTCCACTCCTTCTGAGTACATATAAAGACCTTTGACTCCACTGGTTTCTCTATAGTCGTTGAAGTTTCCTTTGGCTTCTCCTGTCCAACCATCGACACCTATGTAATTTGGGACCATCCCAACTATAGAAGTTTCTACAGGTTTGTCTGTGGTATTGGTCAGAACATAGCGCAGTATTGCCACTGGAATTCCGCTTTTGTCTTCATCTCCGACTACCAGCGGATTGAATGCTTCCAAACGAATGTCTATAGGTGCGTTTTTATGTTCAAAATTAATTTGTGCTAATGGGTAGGCTGCTGCAAAAGTGGTCTTTTCGAAACGGGGAAAACCTGAGTTGACGGCTTCTGCCCCCCAATCCCCGTAATAGTCTTTTACAGCAATCGGACCTTCAAGGACTTTTATTTTTGCCTCTTCATTTACTTTTTTATAGTAAACCGCAAAAAAAGGCCCGTTGGCGATAGTAGGTTGTACAAGCTTAAATGCTGGTAGATAGCCAATTGCACCACGGTTCATAAGTTCCCAATCTCTCAGATCACCTTTTCCACCAATGGAAACGGTACCTGTACCGATACCTCCCAAAGGCATAGCTACTTCATCCAGATATTTTCCTTCGTATGTTTTTAGGACCGGCCATTCTTGGTTCCATTGTTGGGCAATGGCCAAAATCGAACTGAACTGAATTGCAAAAAACAGAATTGGAATTTTTTTCATGTCAAATATTTTCATAATTAGACTCTATTTAAAAACTGAATTTATTTCTTGTAGCGACACACCCAGAACTTTCTGTGCAACAGCATCAAGAGAACTTTCATCCCCCTCGAAATGAAAAGTAATCTGGACATGTGTTAAGGATTCTTCTGATTTAAGTGCCGCCGCAGAAGATGAGCTCTCCAATTCATAAAATGGCCCAAGTGGCGCTTTGCCTGGCTCGGGTGCCCCATCGTTGTAGGAATTGACCACATCTCCCCGAAAAGGTTGCTCCTGGATTTCCCACTTGGAGTTGACATAGTCAGTCTCTCTTTTCGGCTTATTGTACTTTAGGATGGTGAGAGTCTTGTTTTTCGAATCATAGCTACCTAATATTTCCTTGGCTCTTTGGGGTGTAAGTCCGATTTTACCGCGCTGCTGACCGTCCCCTTTGAAGAATATTGCCTTTTCTGTAATTACCAGTCGATCAGCAGGTACTTTTCCAAAATAGTCATCAATTACTTTTGGACCGAGCTCCTGCTCATCTCCCTGCACATATGGGATTACTATAGTAACTTCAGGGGAAGGATTGAACATGCCCAATATCCATATAGACAATAATCCGGTTTCCTTTTTCCATTCTTTTTCTCCTATGTTTTTGATGGTATTACTACTTTGATATGCAACCGTTTTCACTTTATCACTCAATTCAATATTGAGTTCATAGACAATCTCTTTCGGAGATAAAAGACTCACCTCGCGAGTGACCTCTAATTCGAAAGTAAACCCTGAGTAATTGGTCAGGGATGTTGATTTTTGAAAAACTACACCATCCTCTGATTGTTCCACCACATCAAATCGAACCAGGTCAAGAAATCTAGGAGTATACCAATTGTCCCCAACAAATTCTTTCCCATTTTCGAAAAATAAGGAAAATTGCCCTCCTTCGGGACCTAACCAAAAGCGTTCTTCACCCCCGAACACATTGATGTGATCTAAGGTGTCTCCTGATTCAAATAGCTTCCGATTGATCCAGCCGTAACTGGTTCCTGTTTTTCCATTAGCTACGCTTGTCATCACACGTCCTTGAAGGGCTGGGGACAAGGCCGCCCTTCCGATCTCAGAATTTTCCCCCAAGACGATAATATCTGTGTATTTTCTTAAAAAGTCCAGGTCATCATCAAAATTTGTTTTTGATTTTGGCAGCTCCTCCACAGCAATCTGTTTTTCTTTTGTATTGTCTTTGACAGTGGAGCACTGAGAGAATAATATTGCAAGTGCTGAAAATATTGATAGTGCTTTCATTCTTTCTGTTTTGATTCTAATTCGATCCCATCATTACTTCAACCATATGAACTTTGCCGTCACCATGTGGTGTGATGATATTTCCTTTAATTTTTTTATTATCTACTTTGATCCATTTGACACCATTTGAAACATGTTGAGGGTTTTTTACTTCGATTTGATAAATCGCATTTCTAAATGGCTTTTTCACATGATACCCATCCCAATTTGAAGTGATCTTAGGGTCAATGACTAATCCATCCAAATCCGCCCTGACTCCCAATATATATCCAACATAGGAATACCACATCCAACCAGTGCCTTCACCAAAGCACCAATGAAACTGGCCTTCACCGGCACGTTGGTGATCCGGACCAATATAATTTTCAGGATAAGCGTAAGGTTCAAGAAGATAGGTATCAGAATTGCGACTTCTTTCCGATAGACTCGCATTCTTGTAGAATTCGTTAGCCAATTCTACTTCATCATTCATTGCCGCAGCAATAATCGCCCAACCTGCGGGTCTAAAATATATGTTTCCATTGCGGAATCCAGGTGAATAAATAGATTGGGTACCTATGTAATCAACATATTTGCTGTATGAAGGCCAGAATACTAGCGGCCCATATTTACTTGACAAGTATTTTTGAACAGAGGTAAGTGATTTTTTGGCACGATCCTGAGTGGCAATATCCGCCAATATAGCCCATGATTGGGAATTGAGGTATATCTTCCCTTCATCGTTTTGACTACTTCCAACCGGTTGAAATTCAGGTTTTCGATCAGAAAATGCCCGAATATACCATTCTCCATCCCATCCATATTTATTCACAGCGGTTTTTAGATTTTCATATTGTATCATCCATTTATTACTGACTTCTTTTCGACCTGTCTTTAAGGCAATTTTTGAAAAGTTTTTAAGTAAGTAGGCCACTTGCGCACTCAGCATAATACTTTCTGCATTTCCGTCTTTACTTATCTTGGTAAATTCATCCATCCAATCCCCTGCATTTTTGGCTATCTTATATAGTCCTCTTTCGTCTATCCCCTTTAATGTTATATCAAAAGCTTTCTCTATATGCTCAAATACAGTTCCTTTAGATCCATCTATATACTTGAGCTCCTTGTTCAAATATGCAAAATCCCCACTTTCAAGTAAATAATAGTACACACTAAATAAATGGACGTAAATATTATGATGATGTATAGTCGTATGGCCTTGAGGTGTTTCCTTTGGTGGCCACACTACATTCAAATCTGAATCTAACATGGCAGGTGGCGATTGAAACAAAACATTCTTCGATGTGTCTGGGTTTTGATTGACCAGAAGTATATTTTCAAGGCTGTTTTTTAATAAATCTATATCCAGACCAACTAGAAATTGTTCTGGATGAAGACTCAAATTACCCCCCTCAAGTCCATATGCCCAAAAGCCTGCTCCCAAGCTTTCTGTATCAAGATCTTTTTTAAAAAATTGTCGCCAATGATATTGGCTCCACACATTGATGATTCGATCATTATCCAGATCCGGTGTTTTTACCGATATGCTTTTCGATAGGAAATCCTTGTAATACCCTTTGACTTCTTCCAGTGCTCTATCGGCATTTTCTACTTTACCGTATTTGGACTTGATTGATTTCACTGCTTCTTTGTCTCTCTCCATTCCCAGCATGAACACTACCTTTTTTGATGATCCAGGAGTTAACGATATCTTCGATTCAAGAACACCCAAAGGAAATTCATCATAATTCGAGAAATTAGTGTTACTCAATTGTTCACCTGCCAGAGCTTTTGGGGCATTCCAGTCTTTCTTATGGCCAAAAAAAATGGCGGCATTGGTTTCATAAGATTTTAAAGTCTCACTCGTGGTGAAATAACCAATATAAGGCCAAGGCTCACAATTGGCAGTGGTTCTCCAATTGGTCTGCTCGGCATACATTAAATTTTCTTCTACATACACTTTCTTGTATAAATTGTGTTGACTACCTCCAAGTCCATCACTTGGATGGGTATCTTTTTTAGTTGCGTCACCTAAACTCCATTCCACTTGTCCGAAAACAGAGATGTCTTTTGGCTCACTGCTATTATTTTTTATTTCAGCAATCACAACGAGAAGGTTATCATTCCTTGGGATAAAATAGGTCAACTCTGTTTCTAAGCCCAGAGCCTTTTTTTGCACCCGATTATAGCCTAAGCCAATGGTAGCTTCCCAATCGTCTGTTTTTTCAGTTTCATTGATGAGGGTAAACTCACCAGAGGTATTGTCTTTAAGATAAAAATGACCCGAAACTGTTTGAGGGTTTACCAGTCCATTGATTCCCGGATCCAGGAGGAAACTTTCGATATAACCATTGTGGGTTACCCAGGTAAAGAACACATCATTGCTTAGCCGATTAAGCCAAGGTCTTAACAAGTTGTCGTTGTGGACTATACACTCCATTCCATCTTCAGAAAAGGAGTAAACTTTTTCCTTATTGATTACTTCAGATTGACCCCATAAAGAGATGTCAATACCAATGAATAAAAAAACTAGTAAGAAGCTATTGAAAGATTTTTTCATGAGTTTATAATTTTTATTCGTATTGGATAGTCGCCTTCAACTTGTCTCCAGTATTTAAAAGTAATTCGGTTAATGCAATGTCATATCTGCCATTTTTTTCTTTCCCATTAACCTCAACATCATTACCATTAACTTTCACACTTACCTTTTTAACCGCTGATCCTGATGCTAATGAAAGCATATTTAGTTTTAATGAACCATAAGCTATTTCCAGGGTACTGTTTAGTTCTTTATAAGTGATCTTTTGTGTAAATGTACCCCAACCCTCCGCTACGGTAAAGGCACATTTGAAATCTTCAGGAGAAATTTTTGGAGCAAATCCCAATTCTCCTTTTGGACCATGATAATGGTATCCACAGGCTGCCAGGAAAACTCCGTAAGATGCCATGGAACGGGAGTAATGACTTGAGCATTCCACTTCGTCATAAGGATTTCTTTTAGATGCACCATAGCGTTGGTGTATAGCTTTCATAATCGATAAACCCTCTGCAAGCATCCCTTCCCAAACCATGTGTGAAGCGACCTGGTACTCAAAACCGTTCATACATTCATCAAAATATCCTCCAGGTCCAATCCAGTGCTCTTTGTCGTTGGGTCGATCGGCCATACCTGGCACAGCTTTGTCATCCCCTCCTGTAGGCCAGGTGGTCATCATCAGACCGGCCTCACCAGGCAATACATAGGTACGATTTCCTTTGATTGTGGTGTGGTCAATAGCGTACTGGCCAGCATCTGGTGCGAAGTTGTATTTCCAAAGCGCCGCTAAAGCAGATATTGTTTCTTTTTCAGGCAATACGCCAGGCAGGTTTACCTGGTGTGCAAAACTCTGCCCAAGTACCTGATCTATATGACAACCTTTATTTGTATTGATTGCAGAGTAATCTGGTGGAAGATGAATAAAATATTCACCATTAAAGAGTTTATTAACCATGTTTTTTCTTCCTAATGGAATAATTGTGCTACACTTAGTAGCAAATTCCTTGTCTCCTAATTCCAGTGCCATTTGCTCACAGGATTTCAATGCAGCCAAGTACATCCCGCTAATCCACCCCATGGGGCCATACCAGGCAGCATCAAGTGTATGTGGCTGTTGACCTTCCAATAGGCCGTCTCCATCTTTGTCCTGATCTATAATGAACTGCATCGATCTCCTTACTTTGGGCCAGAGTCTATTTAAAAACTCAAAGTCCGATGACATCTGATGCTCTCTGTAAATCCGAATGATAGTACCTAGCTGTCCGTCCATAGCAAAATGGTGGCCAGTGTAACTGTCGATATTTTCCGCTCTATATGATATAGAACCTTTCTCATGGTATGCAATCCCATAATCCACATGTTGACGAAGATCCTTTTCAAATGAAGGGAAAATGCGGGCCATCCCCTGAGCATATTGCCATACATGAGTGCAAGTGCCCTGGCAACAATCAACTCCTTCCCAACCCCAAAACCGACCATTGTCAAATAAATGGCTGGTCTGTGAAGCCAGGCAGTCCAATGAAATGAAAGATCGGTCTAAAAACCAGTGGGGTAATGTGGAGCCATACCAGGTTTCGTTCCACAATATGGTGGTATCGAAAAGCCTATTGAATTCCTTCGCAACATAATCAGCAACATCTTCAGCAGATGAGAAATTGATTTTATAATAACGATGGAGGAAGGCAAAATCCTCAATCTTATTCATTTGTTCTCCTTGAGGGTCGTATTCGTTATAATAGGGAAAATACCAGCTTACCAGAAAGTCAACGGTCTTGGATTCCTCTGGTTCAAGGGTAAAGGAAGTGTTGATGCCTCCGATTAGCGAATCGCTAAAAAGGGCTGAGGCTTTATCAGATTTATTGTCTCTGTCAAAAACAAGGCTTGAAAGATCTTTACCTTCTAACTTAGTGAAGGTATTTACATGGGTGTCCTCTCCTATAAGAGAAAGTGCCATATTGCCCCATCCTTTACTTTTCTCCAATTCATCTCCAGCGGCGCTCATGAAAACGGTTGCTTTTCCATTTACGTTAATCGCCTCATTCCATCTAATTCCTGAAGGATCGCTTGATTCAGGACAAACTTTATTTTCCAGCCAACTGCCGATTGTTACCTCTACTTTATCTATACCAGAGTTCGTTATCTTGTGCCTCAATATTGTAGCAGGAATAGCTGAATCTTTGACATTGAGTGGAATAAAAGGCGAAAAGGCAGTAAGCTGTGCTTCAATAGGAACAGCGGTTTTTCGATAATTTACCCTGGCTATTGGATATTCGCCCCTAAATTCTATTTGATCGAAACCCTGATCATCCAATGTTAGGATTTGTGCTTTGGCTCCCTCCTTTACTCGTATGGCAACACCCTGTTCAACGGAATGGATATCGTTTCCTCGGGAGGTACGCGGATTTGAATATAAACCGCCCATAGTAAACTGGTCGAGCCTCCATTTTTCTTCTGCGGGCCCTTCCCTTTCATAGTTGGACTGGAAGATGTCCCACAGCCAAAGTCTGCCGTCACCACTGATGTACAATTGTCCACAACCTACGCCGCCTATGGGCATGCCCACATATTTTAATTCGTCCCTTTTTGAAGAAAACACCTCCGCAATCCCCCTTTCAGTCAGGGATTTTATCCATTTGGCGGATAACATTTTATCCGCTGGTATGAGGTGTCCTGTAGAAGTGTAGCTTACTGGCTCACATCCCATAAATGGAAATGCCAATGCTGTTGCCCCCAAAGTTGACAATTTCATAAATTCTCTCCTGGGCATGGCAGAAGCTGATGAGCAGCATCCTGAAGAGTGAAAGCATTTACCAAGATCAAGGAGACTAGTTTTCTTTTTCATTTTTTACATCGAAAGTAATGGCACCTAAAGTGAATATGTCATTGGCGTTTTTTGCTTTACCTGTAATTGTGATTTTGTCACCAGCTTTCAAGTCCAACAAATCAAAGAAATACCAATCAGGAATGCGGTTAGATTGCGCTAAAAGGATGTCCCCACTATTGCCTTCTCCACTGCTAGTTATTTTGAGAGATTCACCCACTTTTTCAAAAGTATCCGCATTATCAAGCATTATACCAAGGCGAAAAGATGAAGGAACATCTTCATTAACAATAAAAGCCAGTAGTTCCCTTTTAGCTCTTTTATCAGGTACTTCAATCATTCCTGTGATATAGCTCACCTGTTTTTTAGATGGTATATATAACCACGCATTTTGCAAGCTGTGACTGGTTTCTGAAAATTTTATAACGTCTACAAAACCAGGTAATGTTTGAATAGAGTCCCTCTTAAAGCTCAGTTCCCTATTGTCAAATCGTCTAACGCCTGGCATAAGATACCCAGCACTACCATATTCATTGTTTCCGTCCAAGTCCAAAGGTTTTCTTGCCTCTCTATCCTTCCATTTGAGCAAATCCAAATGATTACCTACCTGCCGGATACTACCATTTCCCAGAGGGCTTGTCAATCCCTTTCTTGCAGGATCAGGATATATTTCTCCAGGTAATTTCAAAGGGTGGAATTCTGGAAAATCTGGAAGTCTTCTTGCAATGGTTTCCTCATCAGGGGTCAAATTGTCTGTGGCTCCCGGCAACGCATACCAGAATGTCGTTACTGAATACGAAGTGCCTCCTACGGTTTGCCAGGCTTCTACATCCAGTTTTAAATTTGTCATGAAAGGTATGCCATCCAGTAGTCTTAGCCGTGCTACAGAAGTGTATCCTCGCCAGTCGCCTTTGCCGCGTGCATCCCTGTTGGGCATGGAAATAAAAGGAGAATTGAAAAAATTGGCCATGCCCCAGGCATAACCATAGTAATCTTCCAGGCCCGTACCCAGATGGGAAGGAACATCTTCTCCATCAATGTATATCTTTTCGTCACCCTCGCCCCACCATTGCTTATTTTCTGCATAGACAGTCAGCACATCACCAACATAAACTCCCTTACCCTTGACCTTAATATAGTTCCAATCTTTAATTGGGGGAGTATTCAACGGGGCCTCTTCATGCCACTTGGCATGAAAGTACATAGAATTTTCATTCCACTTATAATTATCTACAGTTAGCTTAAGTTCTGCTTCCATAGTTTCATTTCCATAATTTATGAGTGTTACTTTTCCATTATTTTGGTAAGGCATTGTCCAGTTAGAGACCATCCATCCTTCATCTGATATCTCCATCTCATAATTTTTTGTAGGGCGGGCATAAACACCTCCTCCAAAAAACTCGGATATGGGACTCCATACAGTTTGATGTCCGTCGAAGCTGATCCGTAGCACAGCCCCTCGATTCATTTGCTTGTTTTCCTTACTGTTGATATTTAGATGAATAGAACAGATTGCTTTTTCTCCAGAAGGCAGATTTATTTCAAGTGAATCACCTGGAGCAATGTCATTAACTTTTTTAGATATGTATTTTCCTGAAGTATTATCTGCGAGTAACATGTTTCCGGTAGATATCAAAAGCGCTTTATTTTGATTGAAGTCTTCCTTCGAAAAGGAGATAATCTTCGTGTCTTCATCATACATCCTGTAATTAATCACATAATAAAAAGGTTTATCGTCCAGTGTGACTTTACAACTTTTGGCAAAAGGTATAGGCAGGTAAAAGCTGGCCCCAACTTGTTTAGGGTGTCCAACTGGCAGACTGTATTGATGAATTGCGTCTTTTTCATCCGAAGAGGTAAAGGCAAAGGGCCACGGCACATATGAAGAACCATTTAAAAAATTGTAGTAACTCTCTGAAATTACTGGTACATTATTACCATCCAAGTAAATACGTAAGATCCTGTGCTTCAAGTTTTGTTCCTGTGGAATCCACCAACGGGTGATAGCACCTGAACCTTGTGCATCCATAATCACGTATTCCGTACGGTTATCAACTCGCTCTTTGCGAATCCAATGATTATAATCTGCATTGGCAAACCAAGTAGAGGTGTCTTGGGGACTTGTTTGAGTACGATCCCAGCTACTGGCTTGCAAGAGACGATAGCCAGGATCTGGAAAACGTGTAAGGTTTTCTCTATCAATCATTTCATTTAATAAAGAAGAATAGCTGATAACACGAACATTCGCTTTTTTAGAAGTGCAGGTGCTCCAGATAATGAGGATAACAATCAGCCAATAGATTCTTCTTTTCATATTGATTGTATATCTAGGCAAAAACAAATTTTTTTATTTGCATTGTCATCTATTTTCTTTAACTAAAGGTTTTGGATTATCTACCCATCCTGCAGGTCTACATTGTGTACTGAGCGAGTCCCCTTTCCCTAATTCGAGTTCAAAGGCTTTGATGTAGCCCTGGAGCTGTTCCACAATTTCCGGATATTGGGATGCAAGGTCTTGTGTCTCACCAATATCATTGTCCAAGTCATATAAAGCAGAAGTGCTTTTCAGAGTTCCATCCTTGTTTGCTCCTTTCAGAAGTATTCGATGGTATTTCCATTTTCCAGACCTAACAGCCCTAAGCTCATTACGGAAATGATAATAAAATCGGTCATGGGGTGAAGAGGCGCCAGGCTGGCCAGAGAGAACCGACCAAATATCTTTGCCATCGATCACCCGGTCTTGTGGGATTTCAGCACCAGACAAGTTGGCAAAGGTTGGCAGCAGGTCCATTGCCGTGAGCAGTTCATCAACGACAGCTCCTGCCGGTATTTGCCCGGGCCACCAAGCCACTGTTGGTTCACGCATGCCCCCTTCAAAGGTACTGCCCTTGCGCCCTCTTAAGGGACCGGCACTACCCAATGGCTTGGTATTATAGCCCGCATCTGGCCCATTGTCCGAAGTGAAGATTATCAGGGTGTTGCTGTCAAGTTCATATTTCACCAGGGTCTCAACAATTTGTCCCACAGACCAATCAATTTCACTAATTGCCTGAGGATATAGGCTACCCCGCACTGTGTAATTAACCGACCTATCTTCCTGAGCCAAAAGCGCCTGTATGGAATCTGGGACAGTTTCCAAAAATTCAGGGGAAATATGAACAGGATGGTGCGGTATGGGATGGGGCACATACAAAAAAAATGGTTCCTCACGATGGTTTCGGATAAACCGTGTTGCACGTTCTGTTATCTTCTTTGTCAAATAATCGGCATCCGGATCCATCTCAATGACCTTTTCTCCATCAAGGAGTGGTAAAGGGGGAAATTTAAAGTGCTCCTGTCTGGGATGAAAAGGGTGAATGTCATGGCTGTAGGGAATCCCAAAAAATTCATCGAACCCCTGACGGGTAGGCAAGAACTCCGGTTGGTCACCTAAATGCCACTTTCCAAATATCCCGGTAGCATACCCTTGCCCTTTGAGGATTTCCGCAATGGTGATTTCATCGGGATGTAATCCTTTGGAATCTCCTGCTAACAACACTGGGAAATTGGAACCAGTGGCTAGATTTACCCGCTTCGGATAGCATCCTGTCATCAGAGCGGCTCTTGAGGGAGTACAAACCGGAGCCGCCACATAGAAACTTGTTAATTTCGCCCCTTCTTCTGCAAGTCGGTCGATATTCGGTGTGCTTACATGCCCGGCACCAAAACAGCCCAAATCTCCATAGCCTTGATCATCAGTAAAAATGACAACAAAATTTGGTTTGGGTGTATTTTTAGTTGATACTTTTTGTTGGTTCTTACAACCAATTAATAAAATTGCAGAACAAAATAGTATAATCGCATGAAAACAATGTATTGGTCTATCAAATTGCTGTATGTGAATTCGTTTCATTTGATTTTACTATTATGCTATAAAAATTAGCGCCTATCGATCCAACCTAGTTCAGAAAAATCGCCGACCTTTTCACGATACGTTTTTAACAGTCCTTGAAGATCATTTACGATATCCGGATTTTCCTTATATACATTTGTTGTCTGATTTAAGTCACTAGAGAGATTGTAAAGCTGAGCAGGAGGTGCATCTTTGCGAATTCTCCCTTCCTCAACATCACTATTTACATATCCGGTAAGCTTTAACGCTGCTGCTCCTCCCAGGGTATGTTCACCCATTTTAGTTCCTCTGAAACCACCTTCATCCTGAGCATCGATGTAAACCCAATTACCTTTACGAACAACCAGATGACTTGGCCAATTAGGCGATATTATGAGGTGATCACGTATCATGGAATTGGGATTACCTGTTAATGATTCAAGCTGATCGACACTGTCGTGGTTTTCATCATTACCAAGAGGTTTGCCAACAATGTTGGCAAATGTTGCAAGGAGATCAACATGACTTATCAACTGATTCGATTTGCTATTTACTGGAATCTTCCCAGGCCATCTGGCGATAAAGGGAACACGATGTCCGCCTTCCCAGGCACCAAATTTAGCTCCCAATAATTTGCCATTTAAGTGATGACCAGCTTTCCATGCATCCTGACCGCCCTGGTTGAGCATGCCCCCGTTATCGCTGGTAAAAATGACCAATGTATTTTCTGAAATGTCCATTTCGTCCAGAGCTGAAAGCACCTCTCCCACCATCCAGTCCAATTCGTGAATAAAGTCACCATAGCGTCCACATTCACTACTGCCGACAAACTGTGGTGCCGGCGTAAAAGGATGATGGATGTTGGTTGTTGCCATATAAAGGAAAAATGGATTGCCCTCTTTGTTACTATTTATTTGTTTTATCCATTCAATGGCCTTGTTTTTTAAGGTAGTACCTATTTCATCATCTTTATAAAGTGTATGTGCTTTTTTCGCACCTCCAAATTTTGCTTGCCAGCCTTTTGCAGGCCATTCCTGAGTAACCGACCTTTCACCATGAACAAAAGGATCTTCAGGGTCATATCCCACTACACTGTGATTTTCGACATACACAAAAGGTGGACCGCTATTTACCTGAGGAATTCCAAAATAATAATCAAATCCCAATTCCAGGGGGCCTGGCTTTAATGGCTTATTGAAATCTGTCTTTTCTTGATCACTAAATCCAAGGTGCCATTTTCCAATGCATGCGGTTGAATACCCTGCTTGCTTTAGTACCTTGCTTATGGTTAAGTGGGTAGTGTCAATAGTTAAAGGTGTTTCAAATGGAATCGGACCCCAAAAATTCCGACGAAGTGGGTACTGCCCGGTTATCAGGCCATATCGGGAAGGTGAACAAACAGCTGCGGCGGTATGTGCATCGGTAAACATTCTGCCTTGCCTGGCCAGCCCATCAATACTTGGGGTTTTTACTTTGTTAGCACCATAACACCCCAAATCTCCATAACCCAGGTCATCGGCATTGATGAGAATGATATTGGGCAGAGAGTTTTTATCTACGGAAGCGTCCAGATTTGTTTTAGTTTTACAAAAACTTAGCAATAAAGCCGCAATAAAAAGAATGCTCAATCCATGATAAAAAACACTTCTTTTTATTAATGATTGTTTTCTGTATTGTTCCATTGAATTTATGATTTTTATTAACTTATCTATTCCTAACTGGTCTCGCATGAATATCTCCTTCAAAGCCGTTATAATCATGTTCATCAGTACCGACCATATTCCAATCACCCAGTTCATTTCGAGCTTTATCCACTTCTATCAGAAGTTCAGTTACCATAGCAGGAAATTTTTCTGCCACATTAATCTGCTCTTCAACATCTGCCTCCAAATTAAACAGCATAGGCATATTTAACGAATCGATGGTTCCTTTGCCCCATTTTTGTCCTGCATAAAATGGAACTGAATTGGGAGATCTCGGCAAATGGAGCTTCCATTTTTCTTTTCTGATAGTTTGCAGATTTTTTCCTGTATAAGCTAACAAGACTTTGTGTGGCGATTTTGCTCCTTTTTCATTTATTAATAATGGCCAAATATTCTTACCATCAATCACTTTATCCTTTGGGATTATTGCTCCGGTAAGATGCGCTATTGTTGCAAAAATATCCATAGAGCTAACCAATTCGTGGGACACATGTCCGGCAGGGATATGCCCTGGATATCTGACAATGCCAGGTACGCGGTGCCCGCCTTCGAATGTATTGAACTTGCTTCCTCTCAAGGGCCAGGCACTTCCAGCACTACGTACAGCATTATTGGTTAGCCACGGGCCATTGTCAGATGTAAAAAATATTGCTGTATTGTCTGACATCCCCAATTTTTCCAACTCTTTGAGTATCTCTCCAATATGCCAGTCAAGCTCACGCACCATAGCCGGATAAACACTTTGACGCAAGTCTCCTTTTGCCTCTATTCTATCTTTCCATTCTTCGTCTGTGGCGAACCTTCGACTCGGCTTCCATGGACCATGTACAAGATAATGGGACAGGTACATGAAAAAAGGAGCGTTTTCATTTTTTGATTTATTCATAAATGCTTTTGCATCGTTGGTCAATTGCTCATGCATGTGCTCATAATGAATACTGTCGGTGGTCAATGAATCACGAATGTAGATTCCTCCTTCTTTGCCAAAACCAAAATTGTGCAGTTTTCCAAAATAATGATCAAATCCATGCCTCATTGGCCGGTAATCATAATGCTCGCCCATATGCCATTTACCAATGGCTGCTGTGGTATAACCCAAAGGTTTTAATAGCTCAGGTATGGTCACTTCATCCTGGTATAGTCCAAGATGTTCATATTGATCTTGGTCAAAAGGATGGGATACCACCACAAATCCATTTCGAGGTGGGTACCGCCCAGTAAGTATGGATGCCCGCGATGGGCCACACACGGAATTGGCCGATTGCCAATCGGTAAAACGCATACTTTCCTGAGCCAATTTATCAATATTTGGTGTTTGAATGCCCTGATCTTTTGCATTGTAGCACCCCAAATCATTATAACCCAAGTCGTCTACCAGAATGATTATGACATTTGGTTTTGGGCTATTTCTTTCATGAGTTTTGGTAGTACATGACATGACAAAAAGTAAGAGGATTTGCCATGTGATATATCTTTTTAATAGCGAAATGTATCGTTTCATAAATCTGAAAGTCCCTTCATACTTGCTGCTTTTTCTATCAAGTTTTTTAATTCATTCTATTTTGATCCCTTCACCACTTCTAATTAGTTTTTACCTGCTAGGGCGGGTACCATATCTAAATCATTATACCAATACCATTTCACCCCAAATATTTCAGGAGGACGTTGTGGTGAACCTGTGCCTTCTGACCATGTTCCTGTAGTGTTACCATTTCTTTTTGTGTAATGCACATGATGAATTTGTGGTAAGCACCCATCGGTGTACCAGGATTCCCAAGGCCAATCATCAGCTTGATGTATGGGAGGAAGTGCATAAATAACCGGCCCGTCAGCAGCTAGCATATGCGGGACAATTACCCACCTATATTGTTTGTAAATGTTTTGAATTTCTTCTGGTAATGGATCGATAAAGATTTTTTCAAAGTCCAATCCCAACCATTCTGCTGCTACGTCGATTCTTGCCAAACGAAGCTGTGTGACCAAATTTTGAGTTTCAGAAAGCAAGCGAGGAAATAGATTCCCCGATTCCTCAAGTACATACCAGTTGATGACATCCCTTTTTACAGGTTGTTTCACCGGGTACAAAATCCATGCAGAACGGATTGGTTTGTGATCTATAAAACCCCATCGTTCCCAGGGTGTCCATCCCATTTCTTCTTCAGGTGGTAGTGCATGAATCAACGGCTGATTAAATTCATCTCTTCCAACCGACCAACGGTACCTTCTATAAGGATGATTAGCAGATTCAGTCATTGGAGAAAAAATCTTATCAAAGTCGATCCCCATTTCCTTGGCAGCGTCTTTTACCCCTCTACCGACAAGTAAACCCATGAAATCGTGGTCAAACCGACTTTTAACCAGTAATTGGGTCGTGCCTTTTTTATCTGGCAATCCATTCAAAACCGAGGGCATGATAATACATGATCCCACAGTCGCCAACATGGTTTTGGTAATAAACTTACTTCTATTCATTGGTGCATCTCAATTCAATAATTGTTCGCCCGCAATAACTTTAGTTACCTGCAACAATTTTTCCATCTGGCAAGACCATTATGGAAAAATTGGAAAGGACTTCATCTGAAACACGTTCTGGTTTACCTCCATTAATTGAAAGGTTATATTTCCCCTTATTTAATCCTGAAATCTTTAAACTCACCTTATAGGATTTATCCCAGGGATCTTTCAACTCCGCTAACATACTCGTCAATCTTAAGTGAATATCATTATCCATTATCACCGCATCATCAACACGTAATCCGTCAACTCCCACTTTAAGTTTTTTACTAAAATCAATGTAAACACCAGACAATCCTCTGGAAGCCTCAGCCAAACCTGTAAAGATACCTGAACCCTCACCCCAGCTTGGATGGGTCCTCATTGCTGATTGGGGATGCGCCTCGTGGTCAATATTTTCAGGCCCCAGGCCAAATGGATAGATATTGGTATGACGATATATATTATTGGATTTATGCCGGGGATGGTTCATCAGTACCACAGAGGAACGGGCTGCAGCCACACCTCTTTCTAGTAAATCCTGTCTGCCTAATGCCTTACCATACCATATAAAAGGTCTAACCATTTCTGCTTGCCTGGCATCCAAAAAATTTGCATTATCGGTATTGTCAGAGGAGAATCCACCAAAAGGAAAGGCGGTATAAATAAAATGTGGTTCCCAACAGGCCTGAAAGAATGTGGCATAATCAATACATTGTTCTCCCATTTTCAAATAATCATTGTCTCCGGATCCACGGTAAAGAGAGGAAAAACCTTCAATGGCCCAAAAAAGAGAGAGGTTTCCTCTAGCCACTTGATTTTGCCATCGATCTCTAGTAAATTCAAAAGGCCTCTTCCCACATGAGAAAAACTGTTCCATATCTATCCATTTTTGCTCAGGGATTATTTCATTCTTTAAGTAAGTTGCAATACTTTTAGCTCCATTCAAATATTTTTTTTCACCGGTGGCATTGTATAGCTCTGCCAAAAACCACATGCTCGATGAAGGTTGGGCACTGTATTGCAATATCGGAGACGGATTCATGTTTTTTTCATTGACATAGGACGGGACAGCACCCCTGTCATCAATTACCGTAAGCAGCCAATTTCCATAAGGAATCAGGTAGTCAACTATACGCTGGTCTGATTCACATCGCAAATGATAATCCAGCATATGTGCAGCTGTTTTACTCATTGTAGAAATATCATATGAACCGCTTTCCTTTAAAAAGAACTGGTACTTACCATTTACTGGGTCAGTAAAACTGAGACCCCATTTTTTGTCATTGGCTGAGTAGAGCAATGCAAACAGTCCTTCTTTATTTCGGGGAGCTGACAAGCACCAATTGATTATTTTTCTTCCTTTTTCAATCAAATCGGGACGATCTAGCTTCTTACCCCAATACCAAAAACCTTGCGCATCACGAGCATTGTTCCAAAAGGCCGAGTTGTGAAGTACATCATTCCACCAGGTAATGGCGCTCCGGTAGCCGCCCATTTCTATACCGTTTTCTTCCCATTCGAGCCATGAACCTTTGTTTTCATAGCCCTCCAAAGGCGTGTCAATTTCAATGTCTTCATAGGAAATGGGGTGAAATGTAATGGAATCAATGATCCTGAAATATTCATTGAAGGGCATGGCCAGATGGGGCCTATTGTCAAAAACCGGCTTTCCGAATTTCTCCCATTGGTGCTTTGTAATTCGCTGAAACCCTTGATATTCCGGAATATCTGCCCCTACAAATAGATCAAATTCATATCTAACTTTATTGTCGTTGAGTGTCCTTATCATAGTGGTATCATTCACCCGTTGATAACGGATATGATGTGCAATTATGTTGTCCATATAGCCGAATGTTATGACAGGTTTGTTGGTCAATCCGGTCATTACATTCAAATCCAAACCAGTGGGCATAGTGTACTTGTCATCTTCAAAAGGGACAGAAAAAATATTACGGCCAATATCTATATTCCGACGAGCATCAGGCGATACAATTTTGTATTTATTAATTGCGTTTAAATCCGGAACAAGAGCAGCGAAAAGGCCTCCTTCCTGCAAAATTACGGCAGGAGCGTGAAATGCCCTATCTCCAATCACCTGGTCCTTACCTGGTAATAGTTTGAAACGATTTTGCTTTGAATCTTCATTGTCGAACTTTAAACCTGGTGTATGCACGAAAGTAGGTGCATAATCAAGGTTTAACGTAAAAGTGGACAATGCATAATCAAGCTTTGCAGGATTTCCCGGCAGTTCCATATTTACACTAAAATGAAAATAATCGTTTTCTCCCGACAGCGTTATATGCTGCACAATCGGTACAGATCTGTCCTCCCCTTGTAAGGTCACGACTGTATGACCATTGTTCTTTTCTATGCTGAAATTTTTAAGCATGGAATTACTTAAATACCTGTGTTCAACTAGGTTTTTATTAAACAATTGCACAGCGTTATTTGGAAATTCACTTGGCGGAATAAATGCTGATACTACCTCTTGCCATTCTGTTTGATTTCTTGCAAAATACTTTTGCGAAATAATGCTATCATTTTTGACGAAAACGGCTCTGACTTTTGAATTATAAATTTCGATTCGATTATCAGTCTCTATAATTGTATGTTGACGTTGGCCATAATTGCATGAATATTGAATAGAGAGTGGAATAATTATTAAAAATAATAATCTATCTAATCCTGTATTTGATCTTTTATTCATCAATAGGTTATTTAGTGGTTGAAATCATTTCCCTAAGTTCATTTTCTGATTCTGAATCCCAGTACCCACATTCCAACTGAAAAAATACAGATGAGTAGGGTATTGTGAGATCGGTTTTAAGGATAAGAACTTTAAACAGGTTTGCTGACTCATCGAGTTTCTTTATAATATCCTCATGAAGTATTGTCTGAACTGAATTACTATCAATAATTTTGTCTAATTCTTTTCGATATTTCTCAACTCCCCTGGCGTTTTTTTCAGGCACAAACGCCAATTCCCGATCAATAAAAATATTGGCATCAACGTGACTTGCTTTCTCAACTAAATTGTTTACAAATTCAACCGCTTCAAGTTGACTGGCTTCGATTGAAAAAGTTTTAATTGCTATATTACTTTGCTCAGGATAAGCTGCATCTGCAACTACGATCCAATTTCGATGCCCATAGTGTTTTAGGATAGTACTTACCTCAGATTTCCATTCTTTTTTTTCAGCCATAGTATTTTCTTCTTTTTTAATTTCCCGATCAATCTGGCAGCTGCACAGGATACATAGGGTAAGCAATGCAATATTTACTCTTATTTTAAATCTCATAACCATTTTGTATTTCTTGCTATTCATTTGATAATGTAACTTCAATTGTATCTCCTGCATTCAAAATTGTCCCATCCCAGGATATTTGATACACATTACCATCACCTGCCAGTTTTGATTTGATGTTTTCGCCATTCACTTTCAGGAATGCGAATTTCTTTCTGCCTCCAGTACCCTTTACAATGATTTTTTTTAGATGAACCTCCCCGTATTTTATTTCAAGTAAATCTATTTGTTGAGATCTGCTTCTTTTTTGTGTAAATGTCCCCCAAGCTGCAGCTGTAGTAAACGGAGCTTTGAAATTTTCCGGGGATATTTTGGGATCGAAAGTGATATAACCTTTGGGGCCATGATAATCGAACCCACACACAGCCAGAAACACACCGTAGCTGGCCATCGAACGGCTGTAATGATCACTACATTCAATTTCATTATATGGATTTCGCTTGGCCGGGCTGTATCGGTCATGCACCGCCCTGGTAGTAGCAAGGCCTTTTTCAACCATACCCTCCGATACCATATGCATTGCTACCTGGTATTCAAATCCATTCATTGTTTCGTCAAAATAACCACCAGGTCCACTCCACCGTTCTGACTTATCAGGTCGTTTTTCCATGCCCGGCACTGCTCTGTCATCACCTCCTTTGGGCCAGGTACACATGATCGTGCCCGCTTCTCCTGTTGTCGCATATATCCTGGCTCCTTTGATGGGCTTGTGTTGCTCCTGATACAGGAAGGCATCCGGGGCAAAGTTGTATTTCCATATCGATTCCAATGCGGACATACATTCCGCTTCAGGAATCACTCTTTCTGGCAAGCCGACTTGTGCTCCAAAACTTTGTCCCAATACCTGGTCAATATGACACCCATCATTGGTATTGATTGCATTCGGGTGGCCTGGGTCTGGTTTGTGAATGAAGTATTCGCCGTTAAATAATTGTTCTACAATATTCTTCCTGCCTTTTTTCATTAACTCATCACACTCGGCGGCAAAGGTATTATCACCAACTTCAAGTGCCATTTCTTTTCCTGATGCCAAAGCTCCTAAATACAAAGAGCTGATCCAGCCCATTGGGCCATACCATTTCGCATCCAGTGTGTTGGCCTGACCTCCCTCCAAAATACCATCTTTATTTTTGTCTTCGTTGATGATATATTGTACTGCTATCTTTATTTTTTGATAATTGCTTTTTAAGAATGTATTATCCGGTGAAGTTTTATGCTCACGGTAAATGCGCATAATCGTACCACAATGACCATCATGAGCTACAGCAAACCCATATTTACCCGCTGTTTCATCACGATGGCCAAGGCCACCATCTTTACCAAAGCTAATTCCGAGGTCGGTTACTTCCCGTAAAGTCCTCTCGGCTTCCGGAAAAATTCTCGCCATTCCCTGGGCATATTGCCATACATGCTGGCACGTTCCTGGGCAACATTCCACGCCTTCCCATGCCCAGATCCTGCCATTATCAAACCACAAAAACGTATTGGAGGCCATACAATCGATTGGTATGAAACTGCGGTCGAGCAACCAGTATGGCAGTGTGGAATCGTAATAGGTTTTATTCCACAACCGTGTTCCTCCGGCAAGTTCATTATATTGCCTGCACACATAGTCGGCAACCTGATTGGCCGAATTGAACCAATTGTGGTAGTGTTTGTTCAGAAATTCGATATCATTGAGTTGCAAGAGTTGACCGGTTTGCGTTTCCTGCTCATTCAGATAGGGGAAAAACCAACTCAAAACAAATGTCACTTCCTTTTCTTCATTTGGCTCAAGTGAAAACTTTTCGCCCAAAGCACCAATTTGTTTTTGGTTCATCGCTTTTGTCATTGATGTCCCTGAAGTTAAATCTTCAAGTGCATCAAGTATTTGATCAGGACTTGAAGCTCCAGCTAAACTAAGTGCTGCTTTTCTTTCATTATTGGATTTGTAAAGCGACCAGGCCATGGATCCATAACCTTCCCGTTCTTCAAGTTTGATGTCAGTTGGGCTTTTGTCTGTAAATACAATATGATCCACGGCAATACTTCCCCAAATACCCTGATGATTATCTACAATTTGAAGCTTGGCTTTTTGACCAATAAAATCGCTTACATCAAAAAAATGGGCTGTCATTTTCCCATGGTGTTGTCCGGTTTGCGACCTTACAACCTGGTCACCAATAATCAGGTTGAGGGCCGTGTCGTTGGGATGATAGCCCCCCGCAATCAAAAAAGTAATATAATCATGGGTAATGGTAAATGTTTTGCTCGTCAGTGTGCCTGTAAAGCTATCGGCAGGGGTGACTTTTCCCCAGGCGTATTCATTTTTGTTTGGTTTGCCATTGAGTGCCCGTACATTATAACTCGATACATAGTAATCACCTTGCATTTCCGTTTCCGGGAATCCTTCGGTTCCGGCATTTATTGGTGATTTCCCAAAAGCGATGCCAGTAGTTTTCCATCTTTTATAGCTTTCCCCCTCAAAATCCTCAAAGACTATATCATCTTTCAATTTCCCGGAAGGGGAAGGATTCAATGCCTCGGCTGTGCTAAAAACAGTGAGCCTGTCATCACCTTGAACCATCGTATTTCTTCTTATTCCAACTTTGCTGCTGTCCACATATGGGCAAACTGCATTTTCCAGCCAACCTGCTAATTCTACTTCCACTGGGAATTCAGAAGTATTTTTTACTTTGTAGGCCATGATTGTTGTGGGAAGGGCTGACTTATCCAGCTGCCCTGGAATAAATGGGGAAAAGGCTTCCAGGTTTACTTCCACAGGGAATTTTTGATCTTTGTACGTCACTTTCCCGATAGGATATTCTCCACGGAAAGTAATGTCTTTAAAGCCTTCTGCATTTAGCTTTCTTGTTTGCTTTTGGCCACTTGTTGTTATTCTGATGGCAACTCCTTGCTCTACCGGTCTGGTTTCCCGACCAAATACTTTTTCAGGATAAGCATAATGGCCACCAAGTGTCATGGCAGATAGCTTTTGACCATGATCTTTTTCACGACTATAAACGGTTTTAAAAATGTGCCAGAGCCACAATCGCCCATCACCACCCAAGTAAAGCTGACCACACCCAATGCCACCGATCGGCATACCAATATGTTTTAGTTCTTCGTTTTGATATAAATCAGGAAGTCCTCTTTCGTAAAGTGAATTTATCCATTCAGAAGATAGTTTTTTATCGGCAGGGATCAGGTGATTATTTTCGTCAAAGTTGAACGGCCCGGCAAAAACAGGCATTTGAGGTAAGGTAAGCGCTGAGGCTCCTAATGCGGCAATTTTTATAAAATCCCTGCGTGAATTTGATGAAGGAGTGCAGCAGCCAGTATTAGGATCACAGCAGGTAGTTTCTTTTTTCTTCATTTTTTTTAATGACAAATTTTTCTTCATTTCAATGGGTGATTAAAAATTATGCAATTATTTGCGCTCTACTTTGTATCTAATTAAATATGCCTCATCTCCGTTATGTATCATTGAAATACCCCACTTCAATCCTTCTCCTCGTACTTTAGGGTCGGTTAAGTCTTGTCTGAATACGCCTGGAGCCATAGGACGATTTTTTACTATTATTTCTAGTTTATTACTGAGGAAATCAATACCGTCAGGTGCATATTCAAGGGTATTACTTAATGATGCCAAAGCTGCTATTCCTGTATCCTCCTGCCATAACATGACTTCATGGCTCCCTGGCAATAACGGTTTGTCGTATTTGATAAATGGGCCTTCCGGGTTCTTGGAAAACGCCACACCCATTTGTGTATGCAATGGGCCTCCGCCTCCGTGACTTCTGCTTCTACCCTTGTAATAAAGCCAGAACAATCCATTTCTGTACAACAGAACTGCATCATCAACACGATAGCTATCAAATTTTTCTGGTTCAATGCTTACTTTTAATATAGGTTCATTGAATATCCTTTGAAATGGTCCATCTGGAGAGAAAGACACAGCAACGCCTATACCAGTAATATCAGTAATCGAATTATTTTCAAACTCCCTTTTCATATTTCCCGGTGTAGGTTTTACTCCAGTATAATAGAGGTAGTATTTCCCATTGGCATGGAGGATATTTGGAGTAAATGTCGCTTGTGCATCAAAGGTGCTTTTTCCCCCCAATCCCAATATTTCACCCTGTTCTTTCCACGTATAGCCTTTATCGGTTGAAGTGGCATACCATAATGTACCCCAATACCCAGGAGACTGCCCATACACTTTGGTATAATACACATAGTAAGTATCTCCGACCTTAATTACATCACTTGGATCTCGACGTGTGCAGCCAGCTTCATGACCAATTCCCGAGAGCTGGTTATATTTAAATTCAACTTTCGAAAAGATTTCTTCGACCGATTCAATTTCGTGACCTTGTCCAGACAAAGAGCCTGTAAAACCAAGGCATGATAATGTGACGATTAATATATATTTCATTTTCAATGCTAAAATGTTTACAAACCGGAAAAAACCTGATATTATTCAATTCATTCTGTGTGAGCTATTTGGATTCAGCTCTTTGCAAAAAAAAGATTTTTAGTAATCATTTCAGCCAATAAATGGTCTAAATCCACGGTTTCGATTCTCATTAATATAAATATCGAAAGTATTGTTTTAAAAGAAGTTATTCCTCTGGTAGATAGTTTATCTCATTTTGGGAATAAGTAAGAACTTTTATCGAAGCAGAATATTTTTACAATGCTACATCAATATTCTTCATGAAACGATACAAAAACAAATCCAGCCATGGCTGGATTTGTTTCAACTTGTGATTTCCTACTACTATAAAGGATTTTGTTCTACAATCCCGCCGGAAACATCAATTTCAACTTGTGGGATTGGATAAATCAGACGATTTGCATCAACAGTTGGCACTCCGGTGTATTCTGCAGCCATATGATTATTAATAATCGTTAGGGCTTCACCAGAAGGCAACGTTAGTAAATCGAACCATCGGTGTCCTTCGAAAACAAGCTCTCGCCTTCTTTCTAACATTACTTTATCCATAAAAGTGCCTGGAGTAGAAGCATCAATATCAACGGAAGGATCAGGTGTATCGGGATCTTGTCCAAATGCCCTTCTTCTGACCTTGTTAATCAATTCATAAGAGGCGGCGCTTTCCCCATCAGCCGCTGCTTTCATCAATAAAACATCAGCATATCGTAACAATACTAAGTTAATATCACTACCATCACCAGCCGCTGCTAAATCAATAAACTTACTAATATATGGTGCAGGATTTCCACTGGAATTTATATATGATGTAAATGAAGCCGCTGCTCTAATATCACCTGTTTCATAGATAGTTTGAACATCAGCTGTTGGATAAATCGATAATTTAGAAGCTCCACCTGCAACAATACCAAGGCGGGCTGCTTCACTGGCGGGAATGAGTGCATTATTAATACCCAGGCCCGTTTGATTTGTAGGATTAAAGCTTACCTCAAAAATAGATTCGGCCGTATTGTCATTACCAGCAGCATGAATATCAGCATAATCTGCCAACAAACTATACTTACCAATTACATTATTTAATGCGGCAGAAGCTGCAGAAGCATTGCCATTTTGCAGCTGTACATTACCCAATAAAGCTTGAGCAGCTAAACGAGTAGCCCTGCCAACTTCATTGTTAGGCCCACCATTATAGCTGTCAGGAAGTACAGCAGAAGCATCTGTTAAATCACTTACTATCAGATCATACACTTCGGCTACCGAACTTCTAGCGATGGTAGCATTTTCAAAGTCAAGTGTTGGCTCAGTCCTCAAAGGAAGCCCTCCGAACATTTTGACCAAAGTAAAGTAAGACATTGCCCTTAAAAACTTTGCTTCACCCACAGCCCTACCTATCAATGCTTCTTCGGCATCAGAACTAAATGGAACATCAGGGGCTCTTGCTATAACTGTATTGGCATTGTTGATAAGGACGTAATTACGGGTCCATATATCTACCACCAACAAGTTGCCTGGAGTTTCTTCATAGGTATCCGTTTCAACTCTTTCCTTTTGTTCATCCTGATCCTGAACCACATTATCTGATCTTGACTCAATTACATTAAAATAATTTTGGTTCCCAAAAACACCTCGCTGGAGAGCATATACACCATTTAAAGCAAAAACAAGTTCATCAGCGTTCGAAAAGAAGGCACTGGCGTCAATACTGCTTTCTGGTGCCACTTCAATAAAATCATCACAAGAGGCTGAAATTATCATGGCTATAACTATAAATATCCTTATTTGAGATTTCATAAAAGCTGATTTAAGAATATCTCTTGATATATACTTTTTCATTTGATTATCATTTAAAAGTTCACACTTAATCCTAATGTCCATGTTCTAGGCAATGGAATACCTGGAGGGCTATTTAATCCTAGCTCTCTTCCATCAGTTACCGAAGGAATTTGAGAACCTCCAATAAGTGCGGGACCTCCTGCTGATGCCCTTCGTGCCTCTGGGTTGCCCCCTATAAAATTGGTGAATGTATGAAGGTTCTCAACAGAGGTAAAAACCTTACCACTAGACATACGTAATTTTTCTAGGAGTGAACTTGGTAAATGGTATGAAAGTGTGACATTTCTTATCCTCAAATAATCAGTTTTTTGAACACCATGGCTTGAAACCGCTCCAACAGCTGTATCAAAACCATTGGCTGCCGGTGTTTTACCATCGCCTGGATTGTCCTCAGATACGTATCGTCCATCATACCAGAAATCCTTAGATAAGTTGGTTTGGCGAAATGATGCACCTATTTGAATCAGGAAAAAGTCATAAACGTATGCTCCAGATTGACCGTTCAGCAAAGCACTTAATTCAAAGTTTTTGTATTTCAGGTTAGTATAAATACCATATATCCAGTCAACATTAGTATCTCCTACCAGCTGACCATCTGCGCCTAAAAAGTTACTAATAGCACCATCTCCATCGACATCCTCATAGATCAGTGCACCCGGAGTGTTAAACGGCTGCCCTGATTGATCATCACCGGGTCTGGCAATTTTTAAAACTTTTGGCCCACGTATCTGTTGCAATTCTCCACCTACAACCCTTCTTAACGCTCCAAAGAAGTTTTGAATTTCTTCTTCACCACCTAAATCAAGAATTTCCTGATCATTGTAAGTAACATTTCCGCCAATTGACCAAGCAAAATCCTGGTTTTTAATTACCAAGGCGTCTAATGTCAACTCCACACCCTTGTTTCTCATGCTTCCAATATTTGTTAAATATTGAGAATATCCTGAAGAAGGGACAATACCCTTGGTCAACAATAGACTTGTCGTTTCATTATCATAATAGTCGGCTATCAGGTTGATCCGGTTATTGATAAATCCAATATCCAATCCGATATCCAATTGTTTTGATGTTTCCCAAGTCAAACTTGGATTACCGGGATTCCCCAAAACAGTCCCAAAAATAGCACTACTCCCGAAAGAATGTCGGGTTGTAGCAAGACTTGACCTTGCTGAAAAGTCTGGAATCGAGTTACTTCCAGTGGATCCATAAGAAGCCCTTAATTTTCCATTACTCAGAAATTCAGATCCCTGAAGGAAAGATTCTTCTGAAAATCTCCATCCCAAAGCAAATGAAGTAAAGGTTTGATATCTATTATTTGCTCCAAACCTCGAGCTTCCATCAGTTCTTATCGTGCCAGTTAATAAATATTTTCCTTTAAATCCGTAATTGATCCTACCCAAATAGGACACCAAAGAATTTGCCGTTTTAGAGTTCGATCCATTTAAAGTTTCAGAGTTGCCAATGTTTACGTTTTTTACACCTGGTACTTGTAATTCAGAAACACTGGCATTGACAAATTCCCTATCATTACGTTGAAATGTAATACCACCTAAAACGTCAAAAGAATGTTCTTCCAACTCCTTTTTATAACTAAATATGTTTTCATTCAACCAACCTATTTCTTGGCGCTGACCGGTGCTGTAAGATGACACAGGAGACAATCCGATTGGAACAGTTTGTCCAACGGTTGGCAAATAATAGGTCTCACTATTATCAGATGCTATATTGGTAGAAAATGAAGACCTGAATGTCAAGCCTTGTAAAATCTCAACATCTAAATATACACCACCCAATAATCTAATTAAAGTAGTGTTGAAATCATAGTTTTGCATTGTTTCAAGAGGATTACCAACCGGGAGGGATCCGGGCAAATCAGAATTCATGGAATAAGTACCATCAGCTCTATTAACTGGTAAAATTGGTGCCAATAATAGAGATTGAGCATGTAAAGATGACCAGTCGGTAGCATCAGTTGAGGGGCTATTTCTTTCAATAGTAGTTATATTTGGAGCAAGATTTATTCCAATAGTTACTCTGTCTGACGGTCTGAAATCAACTTTTGCCCTTGCTGAATATTTTTTCATTCCTTCCCCCTTAATCACGCCTTGTTGATCTATATAATTAGCTGATAATAAGTAGGATATTTTTTTTGAACCGCCAGAGCCTGATAATGCATAGTTTTGATATATTCCATCTCTAAAAATCAAATCTTGCCAGTTTGTATCTGAGGTTCCATCCCAATGATCTGCTATAAAATCTGGCACCGTGCCACCATTTTTTTCTTTATGGAATTGCACATACTCTTCAGCATTTAACACTTCAAAACGACTATTTTCCGGAACTGCTGCGACACCACCACTTAAAGTGAAATTTAAGTTTGATCTGCCTTCTTTTCCAGATTTGGTAGTGATTATGATAACACCATTCGCCCCTCTTGAACCATATATTGCTGAAGAAGAAGCGTCTTTTAATACATCGACAGACTTAATATCCGCCGGACTAATTGAATATGCGTTTCTCTGATCCGTGGGGAATCCATCAATTACCCATAGAGGCTCGGTACCTGCAGTAATAGATCCCAGTCCCCTGATAGAAACAGTTCCAAGTTCACCTGGTGAAGCAGCCCTTTGAACAATGTTCACCCCTGATATTAATCCTTGCATCCCTTCTTCTAATGAGGTGATTGGCCTTGACTCAATTTGACTTGCCTCAACAGAAGCAATGGAACCTGTGACATCCTTTTTCTTTTGTGTACCGTAACCTATAACAACAATTTCATCCAGGGAGGTAAGGTCAGGAATCATTGATATATCTATAATGGAATTATTGCTAACGGCGATCTCTTCCTGCACAAACCCAACAGAGCTAAATACCAATATTGAATTTTCATCAGGTACTTCCAATGAATATTTCCCTTCAATATCTGTCACCGTTCCTTGGAGTGTTCCTTTTACAATGACGTTTACCCCAGGCAATCCTCCGCCATCCTCAGAGGAAGTAACTTTTCCTGTAATGGTGATACCTTCAATAACAACTTCAATGATTTTCTTATCTCGATTTTTTCGGATATTTACATTGATGTAGTTGTTCACTTGCCTAAATTTCAAATTAGCTTCTTTCGATAAGGTCATTAATGCATCCGCAACAGTAATATTGTATTTCTCAATATTTATCTTAGAATCATTTTTAAAATCATTTTTATCATAAGCGAATATGAAATCGGTTTTAGATTCAATCTCTTTAAATGCTTCAAAGATATTTACATCCTTTATGTTGAGGTCAATATACACCTCTCTTACACTTTCAGCATTTTGGGCATTTCCAGGCTCTGCCAGCATAATGCTGAAAAAAATACACTGCAAAGCGATTCCGTAAATTGTTATTTTTGTAGACAAAATAAATAGTCTTAGTACATAAATTTTCATAATTTTACCATGTTTTAATAAACGATTAATTTGATTGAAAGAAAAGGTTATTGAAAATCACCACAATATTCAATGAAGTTTCTTTCAGTTGTGAATGGCTCTATTTCTTAAATGGGGCCATTCTTGCTTTAGCTTGAATTGTACATATTTCACATTTTATTTAAAATTTATTAATACTTTATTTTGATCTAACCGGTAATCAAATTCCTTTGAGAAACTCATGCTTTTAAGAATTGTGCTTAGGTACTCGTTCTTAAACTCTCCTGAATAAGCCCATTCAGTTTCATTAAAATTCTCTACTTCAAATTGCACTCCATACCACCTGCTTAGCTTTGATATGATTTCATCAAAATTTGCATCCCTGAAATATATAATACCGTCTTTCCAGCCATACTCATTTAATGGATCAATTTTAAGCTTGTCAATACTACCGGATTTCATATCATAAGTGATCCCTTCCCCGGGTGACAGTAATACTTTTTCATTACTCTGAAATGCAACCAGTACTTTCCCTGATTCTAGTGCAACCTTTACTACTTCTTCGCCTGTATAGCTTTTTACATTAAAGGAAGTCCCTAAAACAGTTACGTCCATTTGTTTAGTTCTCACTACAAATGGTTTGGAGACATCTTTTTTAACTTGAAAAAAAGCTTCCCCATCCAATTCAACAATTCTACTCGAACCATCAAACCGCTCAGAAAAGTTCAAAGAAGATTCGGCATTTAACCATACAATACTCTCATCAGGAAGAAATATCTTCATCTTTTGTCCTCGCAGGGTGACTCTTTTTTGTTGCGTGACAATCTCCAATGGTTTTTGTTCATTGTTGATCAAAGAGTATTTAACAGTAAATGTCGCCACAAGAACTAAAGCGATTGCAGCAGCAACGGCAAGAGATATATGCCTGATTCTATTGTTTTTCGCTGTCGGCTGATCATTTTCCATATATATATGTCTTTTTTCACCAACCGCATTCAAGACTTTTTCAAAAACCTGATCAGAGTTTTTTGCATCGTAGTGAATATTAGTTTTTGACCAAATTACCTGGTAATCTCTATATTGTTTTAAATGCTCTTTTGATTTATTAATCCAGTCTTTAATTTCCTTGTCTTCATCAGAAGTTGTTTTACCAAGAAACTGTTTAGCAATAAGGCTGGAGTATTTTATTTCTACCATTTTAATATGTTATTCATACATACAACTCATAGAATTTAAAAATCCCTTACACGGAGAAGAAAAAAATAGCATTTTACATAAAGGATCTTAAGTAGTTAGTGCCTGAACGGAAACTGTCGAATTTTATGAAATGAATTATTTTGGATGAGATTTTTCTTTTTTGAAATTCGGTGATGCCTTAGCATCAGCGAGTTGAGAAAAATTCAACTATCGCCAAAAGTCCCGAACGCATTCGGGATAATTTTGCAGAATTTCCGTTCAGACACTAGTTAACACTTTTATAAAAATAATTTCCAAATTTCAAACTATTGTAGAATGCGAATAATCGACTATTGTGTCCTTTGTGGTATCCTTTGCGCTCTTTGTGGTTTATTTTTTTTACCACGGAGTTCACGGAGACAGGCACGGGGAACACAAAGTGCGAACCTATGCGGATACTTCGCGCACCTTTGCGTGATAACCCTTTATAGCTTAGCTAAGAATTACGCTGAGTTTCGTTAAGAAAACGCAAAGTTTCACAAAGTGCTTCCTCTAAAAAGTGTTAACTACTTTTGCTTTTTATGAAAAGTGCCCCAGAGCTTATAAGAAAATACTTAATAATGCGCTGATAAAATTATGGTTTGAGCCCATGTAATGTTTCAAATCTATGTCATCAACATATGGTAAAAGCTTTTCTCTTAATTTAATTAAGGCTCTGCCTAAATGAACTTCAACAGTTTTTGGCGAGATGTCCAACAATTCAGAAACTTCTTTATATTTTAAGCCATCAATTCGGATCAATATAAATATCATTTTACAACGCGGAGGCAATGTATCAATAGCGGTAAATATTTTTTCTTTTAATTCCTTGTTTAATAAATCAGCTGCCGGGTTATTCATCGAAGGGATTAACATGCTCTCTTCAGATTCATAATCCCCATGATGAATTCGTTTGTTGTCTCGTAAATAACTGAAGCTCTTATTTTTTACTGATGAAAATAAATAAGCTTCCAATTTTTTAATATCCGGAAGTTTATTTCTGTTATTCCAAATTCCAATAAATACAGTTGAAACAATCTCTTCAGATGCTTGAGTAGATTCTAAATAGTATAGGGCCAACTTAAGCATTTTTGGATAAAAATAATTAAAAAACTGCTTGAATGCATGTTGATCTTCATTATACGCAATATTTTCAATAATTATTTTTAACTCCTTTACACTAATACTGGATGTCATTGCAATTCATTAACAGTGAATTTAGGTACAATTGCCAACAATTATAAAAAAGATATTATTGATGCTTAAATCCTAACTGCAAATTACACATATTTCTTTAACCTTGCAAAAACTATCAAGGCGATTGCATTTAAAATAAGTGGATTTTAGGGCGTGAGAGTGAGTTGTTTCGAATTTTTTAAGGTGAAAGTCATTTTGAACACAAGACCCCCTGAAGGGCTTCATCCTACTCTCATAATGTTTTTTTGTTTAAAAAAGCGAGAATTATGAAATATGTTTGTCTCGCCTTTGACTGATCAAATATACTGAATCTCTGTATGTTACGAAATTTTTATCTCTCTTTTTCCTACATTTAGAGTGATAATAAAATTTTCCCTTTTCAGAAAAGTATTAATCTCCCTGGTCTTAATAATATCTTGTTCAAAAATATTTTCACTAACGTGGAAGATTGCAGAAGAAACTGGCGTGGAAACTTGAAACACCAACTCATTGATATAATGTTCCTTGTTATCGCAGGCGCAGTATGTGGTGAAAATGATTGGGTCAGTATTGTAACTTTTGGAGAAAATCAGTTGAATTGGCTTCGCAATTATTTTCCTTTTAAAGATGGAATACCTTCTCACGATACTTTAGGAAGGGTATTTGCAAAACTGGATACTGACCAATTCAACATGTGTTTTACTAATTGGATTAATCAAATCAGTAATCTCACAAATGGAGAAGTGGTTGCTATTGATGGCAAACGCATGCGAGGTTCTTATGATAATGCTAATAGTCAGGCTGCGATCCATATAGTTTCAGCTTATGCAGCTAAAAACAATCTTTGCCTAGGTCAGGTGGCTACAGATAAGAAAAGTAATGAAATTACAGCTATTCCTAAATTGTTGCAGATATTGAGTATAGAAGATTGTACGGTCACTATTGATGCTATGGGTTGTCAAAAATCCATCGCTCAAAATATTTTGGATAAAAAAGCAGAATACATTTTCGGTCTTAAAGAAAATCAAAAAGTCTTATTGGAGCAAGTGGAACACCTTTTTAAGGTGACTGTCCCTTCAAGTGAAGCGACCACCCGGAATATTGATCACGGTAGAACAGAAATTAGAAAATGTACAGTTTTGCAGGATTTAAGGTTTTTGGATGAAAAAGAAAACTGGCCAGGCCTGAAATGTGTGATAAAAATAGATTCAGAACGCCACTTTAAGATAAGTGGGAAAACAGAAAAGGGGGTTCGCTATTATATCAGCAGTCTAAAGGAAGATGCTATATTGATCAACAATAAAATTAGAGACCATTGGGCAGTCGAAAATAAACTTCATTGGGTATTGGACGTGGTTTTCAAGGAAGATGCTTCCCGAAAAAGGAAAGGGAATTCTCCTGCAAATTCCAATATAATTTCAAAAATTGCTCTTTCATTATTAGAGCAAAACAATAGAAAATCGTCAAGAACTCAAAAAAGAAAAAAGCTGGTTACAATACCAATTTCAGAGAAACTGTGTTAGGATTTTAAATGCAATCGCCCTGGTCTTCTATGTCTGTAGAGAGCATTACCAGGATATTAACCAAATTTAAAGAAGACGGCCTCATCCGGGTAGGACAAGATTCTATTGAAATTTTGGACCTTGAACGTTTGGAAAACATTAGTCAAAAAGGATAGTACAGGATTACAATAATCCATCATCCGCAAAGCTCAAATAACCTTCATCGCCAAAGATAATGTGATCTAATACGGGAATTTCCAGGAGTTCACCGGCATGCTTCATTTTTCTTGTCAGATCTAAATCCGACTTACTTGGCTTTAGGTTTCCTGAAGGATGGTTATGAACCAGTATTATCGATGAAGCAAATTGATCAAGAGCCGCTTTAAATATAATTTTCGGATCCGCCACAGTTCCTGAAATGCCTCCCGAACTCACTTGTTCTTTTTTAATTATGGTATTTGCTCTATTCAAAAGAATAATCCAAAATTCTTCTTTTGGCAAATCCAATAACTCCGGCTTCATCAGTTGGTAAATGTCATTGGAACAGGTGATTTTTACCTTTTCTAAAAATTCCGATTCCTTTCTTCTTCTTCCCAATTCCAGGGCGCTAACAATTGATATGGCTTTAGCTTCCCCAATTCCTTTGATTTTCTGTAGTTCCTTAACCGAAAACCTGGCAAGTTTATTTAAATTGTTTTCAGCCTTACTCAAAATCATTTTGCCTACCTCCACTGCGCTGATTGACCGTGTTCCGGAGCCAATCAATATGGCGATAAGCTCTGCATCGCTCAAAGCCGATTTGCCTTTTAATAGTAATTTCTCCCGCGGCCGGTCTTCCTCAGCCCAGCTAAGGATATTTAGATAGTTGGTGGATTCAGACATGTTTATTCAGTTTATATAAAAATGTAGAATATTCTACAAAAACCAAAGTCTATAAACAGAAAAAGCCTCACCAACGTATCGGTGAGGCTTCCATATATATTTTTAAATGCACTATTGCAAAGCAGCCATTACTTTATGAAGTTTAGCTTTTTTGTTGGCAGCGTTATTTTTATGAATGATATTTCTTTTTGCAAGCTTATCAAGCATGCTGGCAACCTTTTTATACAAATCCAGCGCTTCTTCCTTTTCAGTTGCGTTTCTGAGCTTCTTTATGAAAGTTCTGGTTGTCTTCAGATAATACTTATTTCTAAGTCTTTTCGTCTCGTTAGATCTTATTCTTTTTAATGCTGACTTATGATGTGCCATTCTTTAATTATTCTATCTAAAAATTCAGGATGCAAATGTAGAGGTATTATTTATTATTGGCAAATGCTTCTTAATTAAATTTAGTGTCAAATGAGGAAATTCAAATTGGATTGAAATTTTCTTCCTTAAAAATTAGCTTCTATGAGATTTTAGGTAAAAAATTGACTCTCGGGTATTTTTTGTTTTGTTCAATACTATTTGCTGATCTGAAATATTTATTGGCAATCAATTTGAATAGCGCTTACATCAATGAATTATTTTCTAAGAAGTTGAAAAATGCCGTGATTTTAAATTCTTATTCAGGAATCAAATATTAATTCCTAAAATATTCAGTTTATATTTAGTGTCAAGTTACCATATCATTATTTACATGAAAGTAGTCGTTGCACCAAACTCATTCAAAGGAAGCCTGGATGCTTTTCAAGTGGCTCAATCCATTCGGGATGGCTTGCATAAAAGTAAGCTCACAGCAGAGTGTCAATTGTTTCCCATTGCTGACGGCGGCGATCATACTTTGGAAGTTTTTCATAATTGGCTTGGTGGTGAAATAAAAAAATCCAATGTCGATGGGCCATTAGGGGATCAGGTGGAGGCAAACTGGGTATTGGTCGAAGGTGGCAAAACAGCCGTCATTGAAATGGCCAAGGCCTCTGGCATCAGCTTGCTGGAAGAAAGTACATTAAATCCGATGAAAGCAAATACCTATGGCACAGGTCAATTGCTTAAAAATGCCATCGCATCTGGAGCAAAAAAAATCATTCTAGGCCTTGGGGGGAGCGCAACCATTGATGGGGGTCTGGGTATACTACAAGCCCTTGGAGCAGAATTATTTGATTGTGATGGAAATATAATTAACAAGGACACCAATCCATTAATTGCTTTAAAAGATATTTCTATAGAGAAAATCAATCCAAAAACTTTCGATGTTGAAATCCTGATTTTGTGTGATGTAGAAAATCCATTACTTGGGAACGATGGCGCTGTTCATGTTTTTGGCCCACAGAAAGGCGCAGGGCCGGAAGATGTAGAAAAGCTTGAAAAAGCTATGGTACGTTTCAATAACAGCATAAAAAGCAAAACAGGTAAAGACTTATCAAAAATGGAGGGTGCGGGAGCGGCTGGGGGAATCGCTGTTTCGCTTATAGCTTTTTTCAGTGCATCAATGGTAAGTGGCGTCGATTTTTTGCTTGATAAGATGAGTTTTGAACATAGCATTAAAGAAGCGGAGTTGCTCATTACGGCTGAAGGCAAAGTTGATGGTCAGACGCTGCAAGGCAAAGGGCCATTTGGCGTCGCGCAAAAAGCCAGGGAGTACGGGATTCCATCCATTATTCTAGCTGGAAAAGCAGAGGATATTGATCAACTCAATCATGGATTTAATGCGGTTTTTCCTATTACCAATGGGCCGAAGTCCCTGGAAGAAGCAATGAGTAGTACCGCAAAAGATCTGGAGGAAACCGCCAGGCAGATCGGGAATTTGTTAGCATTGAAAGAGTGAACTACGCAGGTAGATCAACTTAACGCTGATTCCCAATATCCTGAACTTACAATGCGAAATTTATTTAACTACAATTTCAACTTTTCCAAAAACTGCTTAAACTTCTTGGTGTTGTACTTTGCCATCCCCGATTTGCTGACTACAATTTTCCCTTCCGGGGATATTACATAGGTAGTCGGGATGGCACTGCTTTCGTAAACTTGTGGTAAAGGGCTTGCCAATTGAAAAATTGGAAAATCATATCCTTTCTTTTTTACAAAATCTTTAGCCTTCTGAAAATCGTCATCAAATGAAATGAAGACAAACTCAATTTCTTTGCCATTCATTTCCTTGTACATCTCATTGATATCAGGCATTTCTGCAATACATGGAGGACACCATGTGGCCCAAAAATTTATAAAAACCACCTTTTCTTCATAATCCTTAAACGGTTTTCTGTTGCCTTCCTGATCAATCAGTATAAAATTATAATCCGCCACATGGTTAGAATTTTCATTCATCGACGGTTGCATAATCCCCGTTTTCAAGATAAGGCCTTGCAAAAAGCCGAATACCGGTGTGTGTAATCCCGTGCCATATAAAAATCCTATGACGCCCAAAAACAGGGCCCATTCAATTATTTCTCTTTTTATCGATTTTTTCTTTTTCATTTTTTCCATTCCTACAAATCAAAGTGCTATTTTTGCCCGATTTTTTTTAACAACTTGTAACATAATACACATTCAGATTATTAACTGTCAAATATAGATGATAAAAAATTATTCAAAAGTCGTAGCCGCGGAGTTGAGCATAAAAGAAGAACAAGTAAATGCAGTAATTTCCTTGTTTGAAGAAGGAGGAACAGTCCCTTTTATCGCCCGTTATCGAAAAGAAGCTACAGGAAGTCTTGACGAGGTCGTAATTGCAAGTATTCGCGACCGTATAGAACAGTTAAAAGAGCTTGATAAGAGGAGAGAGGCGATTCTGAAATCTATTGAAGAGCAGGGATTGTTGACTCCGGAACTTACAAAAAAGATCAATGAGGCAGAAACCATGACCTCTTTAGAGGACATCTATTTGCCGTATAAGCCAAAAAGAAAGACACGCGCTTCAATGGCAAAAGAGAAAGGATTGGAGCCTTTATCTGAAATCATTCTTCAGCAAAGACCTATTGATGTCATTTCTGAGGCTCAAAAATTTATCAGTCAGGAAAAAGGCGTCGAAAACGAAGAAGAAGCGCTAAAAGGAGCTAGAGACATTATCGCAGAAAAAATAAATGAAGATGCGGATATACGCGCAAAGGTGAGAAAGTTATTCCTTTCTAAGGGAATCATTAAGTCGAAAATAATGAAAGGGAAAGAAGAAGCTGCAGCCAAATTCAAGGATTATTTTGATTGGGAGGAACCTCTCAAGAACGTAGCTTCTCACAGATTGCTTGCGATGAGAAGAGGTGAAAAAGAAATGTTTTTAAGCCTTGATATCTATCCGAACGAAGAGGAGGTCTATAAAATTATAGAAAAAGAATATTTAAAAGGTCCCAATGAAGCCTCAGAGCACGTTGAACTAGCCATTAAGGATGCGTATAAAAGATTATTAAAACCATCAATTGAAACTGAAGTTCGGCTTGAATCGAAGAAAAAGGCTGACACGGAAGCGATTAATGTGTTTAAGGATAATTTAAAGGAACTGTTGCTATCTGCTCCCTTAGGATCTAAGAATGTGATGGCCATTGATCCGGGTTTCAGGACGGGGTGCAAATTGGTTTGTCTGGACAGGCAGGGAAAATTGCTACATCATGAGGCAATATTTCCAAATGACCCTCAGAAAAATACCATTAAGTCTGCGGCCACCATTCATGAACTTTATGCTAAATACAATATAGAGGCAATAGCCATCGGGAATGGTACTGCAGGAAGAGAGACTGAAAGTTTTGTAAAATCCATCGGATTGCCAAGCGAAATTTTGGTGGTTATGGTTAACGAAAGTGGGGCGTCAATTTATTCAGCATCAGAAACTGCAAGAGAGGAGTTTCCAGACGAAGACATTACCGTTCGGGGTTCAGTTTCTATTGGCAGACGATTGATGGATCCTTTGGCCGAGTTGGTGAAAATTGACGCAAAATCTATTGGCGTTGGTCAGTATCAGCACGATGTAGAACAAAATGCCTTAAAGCAAGGATTAGATGATATTGTGATTAGTTGTGTAAATGCGATTGGTGTGGAGATAAATACTGCAAGTAAGGAATTGCTGAGTTATGTTTCCGGGCTCGGGCCTGCCCTGGCCAAAAATATCGTGACATACAGAAATGAAAATGGCCCGTTCAAAAGCAGGGAATCCTTAAAAAAAGTGCCACGGATGGGAGATAAGGTATTTGAACAGGCCGCCGGATTTTTAAGGATTAAAAATGCTGAAAATATATTGGATAACAGCGCTGTTCATCCGGAGAGCTACAAAATTGTTGAAGCGATGTCAAAAGACATCAATGCCAGCATTGATGCATTGATTGCAGAAAAAGATTTGAGAAAATCCATTAAGCTTGAGCATTACATTTCCGACACCATTGGCCTGCCGACTTTGAAGGATATTATGAGTGAACTTGAAAAACCCGGCAGGGATCCAAGAGAGACTTTCGAAATGCTGGAATTTGATGAAAATGTACATTCGATGGAAGATCTTAAAATCGGAATGTCCCTTAACGGAATTGTTACAAACGTAACAAATTTTGGCGCTTTTGTAGATATAGGTGTGCATCAGGATGGTTTGGTGCATAAAAGTCATCTTGCAGATCGTTTTGTAGATAATCCTGCCGATTTTGTGAAGGTGCAGCAAAAGGTAAAGGCTACAGTTATTGGAGTTGACATTCCGCGTAAGCGAATTTCATTGTCATTAAAGGGTGATCCTTTTGGAGAGAAACCGAAAGTTAAAAGGTCTGCGAAGCCTGCAAAAATAAATCCCAAACAGAAAGAGGAGTCCTTTCAGGATAAACTTGATCAACTAAAAAATAGATTTAAATAAAAATTTCTTAATAGCATATAAACAAAGAAGCCCTCAATTTGGAGGGCTTTATTCACTTACTTAACATTATCATTTTTTTGCTTGGATTATTATTAGAATCCTGAAATTTAGCTTTTAATCATACTTTTCCATTCCTCAAATCGATCATTCATACGTTTTTTTAATACAATATAGTTTTCCCATGTATCGTCAACGTGGTATATGGTCTTGTGAGATTTCACCAACACTTCATTGTAATCCTTTTTAAAAATACCTCCTGCGTAGTAATAAAAAGTAAAAAGGTTGGCTTCGTCATTGAAAAGTTTATGACTCAACGCTCCATCCCAGATTTCTGCAAGAATAATGCATCCTATTTCTCTTCTGGTAAATCGAAAAATCTCCGTTGAAGCTTCATCCTCAAAATATTCGGAATATAATTTATTATCAATGATCCATCCCATGTAAATTCCAATGTGCAGGTAGGCTTTTTCGATGGGCAGTGATGCGGGAAAGTCTCCTAAAAAATGATTTTTTGCTAAATCGTAAACTTTATCTTGCATATCCGTTAAGGTCATATCAAATTGCTAAATCCCTTTTCAAACTAAGCGCAAAGCTAATTGTTTGATTATTAAATGTTATCATATCATTAATAAATTAACTTATTAGGAGAATTAACTATGTAATATTTTAGTGGAAAAATAAATAACTTAATAAAATTGCAGCAATTATACCTGCGAAATCAGCAATCAATCCACACACAACTGCATACCTTGTGTTGCGAATATTTACAGATCCAAAATATAAAGCCAATACATAAAATGTCGTTTCAGTGGATCCCTGAAGAACGCTTGCTACTTTGCCAACAAAAGAATCTGCACCATAAGTTTTCATAGTTTCCACCATCATGGCCCTGGCCCCACTTCCGCTCAATGGTTTCATCATAGCTGTAGGCAAAGCTTCCACAAAATCTGTGTTCACACCGAGAGCTTCAAATCCCCAGGCAATTATTGATACGAAATAATCCATTGCTCCCGAAGCGCGAAAAACTCCAATTCCTACCAGCATTGCCACAAGGTATGGAATGATCTTAATTGCTACAGAAAATCCTTCCTTGGCTCCTTCAATAAAATCCTCATACAAATTGTTCCTTTTTCTAATGCCAAGACTAATCATTCCTATGATCAGTGTATACAAAAGGAAATGACTTGAAAAAGCAGAGATTTGTTGAATTTTTTCCTGCTCAAGCTGATTGAAATAATAAATGATGCCGCCGATAAATAGCGTGATGGTTCCGAGATAAAGCAAAATCGTCTTGTCAAAAAGATTGATTTTCTGGTAGATACTCACTGCAATCAACCCTGCCAAAGTAGAAAAGAACGTTGCAATTAAAATAGGTAAAAATATATCTGCGGGATCTGCGGCGCCAAGTTGCGCCCTGAAAACCATGATATTTATGGGAAAAATTGTGAGCCCCGAAGTATTAAGGACCAAAAACATGATTTGAGCATTAGAAGCTTTATCCTTTTCGGGATTAAATTCCTGCAATCCCTCCATAGCCTTAAGTCCCAAAGGGGTTGCGGCATTATCGAGGTTGAGCATATTTGCAGATAAATTTAGCAATAAGGGACCAAGCACCGGATGATCCTTTGGAATTTCCGGAAAGATCTTTCTGAAAAATGGGCCAACCAGTTTATACATGATTTTAACCATGCCCCCCTTTTCTCCAATCTTTACAATACCCAGCCAGAAAGTTAACACGCCCGTAAGTCCCAGAGAAATCTCAAAACCCAATTTTGAAGAATCAATGGTTGACTGAAAGATATCAGAAAAAACCTGCATATCGCCCAGAAAAAACAATCTAAAAAGAGCAATGACAAATGCGATAAGAAAAAAAGATATCCAAATGTAATTAAGAACCATAAAACTGATTTTCAGGGATAAGCAATTCTAAAAGATTACAAAGTAGGATTTTCAATTAAATAAGTAAAACCGATGTGAATAAATAATACTTATCTACAATTAATATAGCGGGCCTATCTATAACGTAAGTATAAAACGAATAAAGGCAAATACTCTTCGGCGAAGAGCAGTAATACTATCTTATCTATTATATTCAATATCAACTTAGGATGTCTGTCGGAGAATTGCAAAAAATACCTTATTCATTTTATAATAGATTTGGAATCATTAAGCATGGGATAAAATCGCTTAACACATTATATAAAGTAGTTATTAATAAGTATAATATATCTTTATAATATCAATCTCATATGATGAATCGAAAAAATGAATAATACCCTATTAGCTTCCATTATTCATTTTTTACTTGGATATATTAATATTTAAGACCCTGCATGAAAATATAAAACATTATATATTATTATATGCGCATTATATGAACCCTATAATCATTTGTCTTACATTAAAAAACAATTCAAACTAGAAAATAATTCTTTTATTTATATATAATAATCATATAATCCTGTTATATAACCGGCACGCATGACCTTCTACACTCGATTTGTTTGCAATATATACAATTTAATCTCCCACAAATTGCGTAAATGATATTAATCAGGAACATTTATGGCTTTCAATTACACATAATGTATATTTTATTAATAAATTTTTAATTATAAATAAGATTCATAGATTTGCAGTGAAGATTACAATACGAAGTCAAGCTGAAAGCAACATCAATCGATATCCGCTTATAGCGAACGATTTCACAACTGTACAATTTTATTATTGCTATGTTATTATTAACATTTTAATCACTTTAACTAATTAATTTTTATCTATGGAAACTTTGTTAACAGGCATAATACCGGGATCGGATATAATATCCGGAGTAAAAAGTCTACCGATACTGACAGACGTAATGTTGCTAGACGCAGCAACTACCGCAGTAGAGGTTGCTGATATCGCAGCGACAGCTCTATTTACCGCCAACAATATTTGGATGATGCTGGCAACGGCTCTTGTTTTTATTATGCACCTCGGTTTTGCAGGTGTAGAGGCGGGATTTGGTCAATCAAAAAATACAGTCAACATTCTTTTCAAAAACACAATAACGCCAATTATCGGTTTGCTTACGTATTGTGCTGTCGGATTTAACCTAATGTATCCCGGTGAGTTCAACATCATTGATGGTGTTCTCGGATTTGCCGGATTCGGAATTGGTTTTGATCCTGCAACTGCTGGCGCTTCAATAGATTATGCAAGTGGCGGGTATACCTACTGGACAGATTTCTTGTTCCAGGGAATGTTTGCCGCAACTGCTGCTACCATTGTTTCCGGCGCCATAGCCGAACGTGTTAAATTGTCGTCCTACATGATTTTTACACTTGTCTATGTAGGTTTGGTTTATCCATTCCTGGGAAGTTGGAAATGGGGAGCCGGTTGGTTAGACGAAATGAACTTCTATGATTTTGCCGGATCAACTTTGGTTCACTCCGTAGGTGGATGGGGCGCCTTAGCCGGCATCATTGTAATTGGGGCCAGGTTGGGCAAATATGATAATGGTAAAGTAATCGATAAGCCGGGATCTTCTGTTCCTTTGGCGGTGATTGGCGTGTTTCTTCTTTGGTTAGGTTGGTTTGGATTTAATGGTGGATCTGTTCTTTCTGCTGATCCTGATTTGGTATCTTATGTATTGGTTACAACATGTTTGGCTGCATGTGCCGGAGGATTGTTTGGCTTTATTGCTTCATACATCAAATTCAAAAGAATGGACTTAGGCATGGTGCTGAATGGGATACTTGCCGGTCTTGTAGGCATCACTGCGGGGGCGGATACCGTGTCAATCAACTCAGCATTGTTTATTGGTGCAATTGCCGGAGTATTGGTGGTGCTATCTGCGATCACATTAGATAAATTCAAATTAGATGATGTAGTGGGAGCTGTTTCGGTTCACTTAACATGTGGCATTTGGGGAACTCTGGCAGTAGGAATATTTTCTACCAATGCTGATCATACGTTTATGACTCAATTGATTGGAGTGCTATCATACGGCGCTGTGGCTTTTCCGATGGCTTTATTGATATTCTATGCCCTGAAGAAAACAGTAGGAGTGAGAGTCTCAGAGAAACATGAAATTGACGGATTGGATAGTTATGAGCATGGAATCAGGGGCTATACAATTATAGTAGAATAAATATAAATCAAAAATATGGATCGGGCAGATGACCAATTTGCCCAATCCATTTCAGAATAAATATCATTTTTAAACAGATTTATTACTATTTAAATATCAAAGAAATGAGAAAAGTATCAATACTATTTATAGGCTTACTATTTGGGGCGCTATCCGTGAATGCCCAGGAGGAAAAAGAATCTCCATTTTCGGTCAACGCTGATTTTGTGAACAGGTATATATTCCGGGGCTTAGATTTTGGCGAGTCGCCAGCCATTCAGCCAGGCATTGATTTTACAACGGGTGGACTGACCATTGGCGCTTGGGGATCATATGCTTTTGTTGCAACAGAATTGGGTATTGAAGCAGATCTTTATGCTTCTTATGCCTTCGATTTTGGATTGTCAGTTGGCATTACCGATTATTATTTCCCGGGCGAACAGTTGAAATTAAACTCAGACTCAGTAATTGCCCCAATCAGATCAGGCTCCTATTTCGATTATGAAAACAATCATTTTTTTGAATTGAATATAAATCAGGAAATTGGAGATTTTGATATCGCGGGAAATATGTTTATTTCAGACAATATGAGCAGCGACCTTTATATTGAGGCTGGATATTCATTTGGAATTGTTGATGTCTTTGCTGGTGCAGGAAATGAAGTTTACACGATTGACGGTGGTTTCAACCTGGTTAATGTCGGATTAACTGTATCCAAAGAGATTAAAATTAGCGAGTATTTTTCATTACCTGTTTATGGCTCTGTAATTCTCAATCCTGATTCAGAACAAATACATTATGTTGTTGGGTTTACACTGTAACATTCAACCATCTGCCCTCAGGAAAACCTGCAATTTATGCAGGTTTTTTTGCTTTAAATTCATTTTGATTAGTTTCAAAATTCGTTTTACCGGCTTAATTAATTTGTTGTCTAATCCCAATTGTAATTGTCCTTCCAAAGTCCGGATAGCCGACCACAGTAGAATAGCGTGCATCCGAAATATTTTTGATTTCAAGATAAAGCCTGGTAGAATTTGATTTCCCATGCATGCTCCATCCAAGAATGGCATCAAGTGTAAAATAAGCTCCTAAAGGTTGGGGAGGCAATCCCTTAGCCGCAAACCGTGTGCTTTCAAATGAAGACACATATTTGGGCAAGACATTCATATCAAAATGACTTCCCTGATAATACATGCCACCAGAGGAAATTATTTGTGGCAATTCTAAGTTTTTTCTCATTTCCCCATCTTGCTCAGAAATGGAATTCATTAAGGTAGTATTGAAGAACATTTCTACCTTTTTCCATATTTTGGCAGTTCTTGCTTCCACTTCTAAGCCATATTGAATTTGATCTCGATTTAGATAAAGTTCCATATATCTACCAGGCGAATCATACGTTTCCCCACTTAATGCAATCGCATCTTTTTGGTGTACTGAAAATCCTACAACAGACAGTTGCCCTTCAGAGCTCCAAATCTTCCGCACGCCCAAATCCAATTTGATACGTGTTTCATTCCCGGGTTCCTCCAAATTAGTATCCAGTGAGCCGGGAAGTGGCTTGATTTCACCAGCCGTCGTATTAAAATTAAGAGAATATAATTTCGGCAAGGCATAAGAACCACCAATATTGGCTTGTACCACCGGAGGTTGCCATATGTTTTTAATCGGCTCTACATTGCCAAAACCTTTGCTGCTTCCATCAATTCCAAATCCACCGTACTCATTTATATATGTACGGGCCCAGCGCAATCCGAGATCAAGATTTAATGATCCGAAAATATGCTCATCAACAGCCACAAAAGAGAGTGTTTCAAGATCATTCCTCTTTCCATAATAAAATCTTTTTCCATCAGGGGCAATCCAATTATTGTAAAGGCCACCAATCCGTAAAGTGTTTTTTGCTGAAAGTTTTATGGAATGGATTAAATTAATGCCCCATTCCCGGTCATACTCAGGGAATCGGGTTATTTCATGGGTTATTTCATCTTCATCAATATAGACCGGATTTCTTTCAGTATAATACAAAAGAAGTTCTGTACTTGAATTTTGTGAGAATTTGTAATCCACTTTCAAATTGGTAAGCGTGGAGTGCACAGGATCATAACTACCAAGTTCAGTTAAAAATCTTTCATCTGCCGGGGCTTCTGCAAGTCGCAGGTTTCTTTTCCCGCTGTTATGAAATAAATAATAGCGGATAGTTAAATTTTGAGCCGGTGTCCATTTTAAGTTTCCATTAAAACTCATCATATCTTCTTCGGCATGCATATCGGAAGGCCCATCCGTATGTTCGATCCCCATACCTGCTGTATACGACACATCCCCTATTTTTCCGCCATTAAAAATATTTGAACGAAAAGTCCCAAAAGATCCATACTCTAGTGAAAGCGAGGTTTCAGGAGAATCATATTCCCTCGGAATAATATTGACTACACCTGCCATTCCGTTTATTCCTGTTAATAATGCAGAACTGGATCGCAGCACTTCTATTCTTTCAATGCCTGTTGCAGGATAATGATATGATGATTCGAGAAACTCCCTCTGCCACACCCCGTTTATAGAATATTCAGGATAAGGATATTTTTGCCCCCGGACTGAAAAAAATTGTTTAACCTTCCTTCCGCGTGTTTCGATTAATGCTCCCGGAACAAAATTAAGGGCATCAATAATAGTTTTACTGCCCTGCCTGCTTATTTCTTGCCGGGTTACCGTAGTAGTCGATAATTCCAATCCTGCTGATTCGATATATGGCGTCTCAAATACATTCCGCTTAGCCTGACCTGTAACTGTGACAATAGGAAGTTGTAAAATCACAGGAAGTAAACTTATTTTAATTTCAATAGTCTCATTATCAGCTATTATTATATTCACCCCTTTATGTTCGTATCCAATCATGGAAAACGTAAGCAGGTACTTGCCGGGAGGAATCTCTGAAATAATAAATTCCCCTTCCTCATCACTGGCAGTTCCTATACCTATTTCTTCTATCATCACATTCACGCCCAACAGCGGAGTGCTTCGTTCCTCATCCATGATCACGCCTTTCAAACTGCCAGATGCTATTACAATCTGCGCCATCAACACAAATACCATACTAAATACAAACTTCATAATTAAATTCTAAATAGACTGTTTTATAAATTTCAAACTACACTCATGCTTTAATTGCAAAGGGTTACTTTAATAATTACCCGATGTCATCCGGCTCCAAAGTCAAGCGTGGATTTTTATATTTTAAATAAAATAATAGGTATAGGCGCTTAGATCGCACCATTAATTATCTATAAACTAATAACTTAACTCATTATTAACCATCTTTCTTATTAACACATCGAATATTGTATCCATATTTGATCTTCT
>SDBV01000248.1_pt1 | contig 74754 bp, 64 predicted proteins | sample 2277081 | NCBI WGS metagenome assembly SDBV01 (sample SAMN10402039, study PRJNA504765) | marine sediment metagenome | isolation source: marine sediment core GS10_PC15, 223 cmbsf | place: Arctic Ocean: Southern Knipovich Ridge | collected 2010
TCCGTCCAATCTCTAAAAAGTGGGGGACGGGGACCAATCTACAGCACAGGTTTATTCCTTGATGCAAGGTCGGCCTTATCCCGTCACATCTTGATTTCATCCTACCCTAATCATATAAGATGCGCTGAATCAGGAAGCGTTGCCACCCATCATGGTGCGGAAGCGTCTAACCACGGTGGTGGTGAGCTTGCTCATGGAGGTGAGGTTCTTCTTTACCGCTTCCAGAAAGACCTTCCGGGGTATGCGTATGGCCTGGCATGAGGATACGGCAACCACGTCGGCAGCGGCGGCTTCTTTTGTAAGCGCGGCCATCTCGCCAAGGATGGTGCCTGCTGACACGGTGGCGAGCTTGCGGTCCTCGCCCCCGACATCATCCCGCTTTATAACGTCAGCCTCGCCGCTTAGAATGAGAAGCACGTCGCCTTCTGTCTCGCCCTGGGTGATAAGGTTCTTGCCCGCATGAAAAGCAACCTTCCACGAGCCCATGGCCATGTGGTCTAGCTGCTCGCCGGTGAGGCAGGCAAACAGTTCTATCTTCCTGAGATCTTCTTTCAGATTCATGCCCATGTTTAAATCTACCTTTTACAAACCTTCACGTCAACCCCTTCCAGGGGAGGACATTGCTCCTTTCAGGAGCAGCAACCGAATCCTCCTAAAGAAAATACATTTGTTACATGTCACATGGAAACATCTTAATAGGTCGCGATGACCTGTAGTCGTTTCCCTTAAAGGATCAACAAGAACCATTTAAAGGATGAGATGTTACATAACTTTTCCTGAAAACGATTGAGGCTGACAGCCACCAATTTAATGGGGCCTTGCCCACTATTTCCAGGTAATATCAGGTTCTTTGCGCTTTGGCAGGCGCAGGTAGCCGAACTTCGGATACCCAAGCATCATCGCCCCGGTAAACACATGGCCCTTGGGAATGCCTACGTGCTTTACAAGGGGTTTATGATATCGGGCCGCCACCGTAATAAACCCGCCCCAGCACGCGCCAAGCCCGAGGCTCGGGGCCGCGATGTCCATGCTCGTAAGCGCGACTGCGCTGTCAATCTCGGCAAAGTGATGGCTCTTTGGGGCGTGGGTAATGACAAGGGCTGGAGCGCCCCGGCTGATAACGTCCATCCCTGCCTCGTATGCCTCTATGAGGCGCTTGAAGTTATAGCCCTTTCTTGCTGCCGGATGCCTCCACTTCACGAGCTTTGCCATCCATTTGATCACGTGGTCTGATACTTCCTTCACCCCTTCGCGGTTGTCTATGGCTATCCAGTTCACAAGCTGCGAGTTCGATGCCGTGGGGCCGTAGCGGGCAATATGGATAAGCTTCTCAATTACCTCGCGCTCCACGGGTTTATTCTTGTACGAGCGCACTGAGCGCCTGCGGCGGATGATGCGCTCTGCATCTTCCTCTGAAGGGGCCTCGCCCGAAAGCGGGCAGTCCGCAGGGCCGTAGTCCTCGTGTGTCAGGGCGCTATCGGGGCAGACACATACGCAGTGGCCGCAGTGTATGCATGTTGGCACGCGCTCACTAACCGCCTCCGGGCCATTCTCAGGCCCGGTCATCTCCATAATACGCACCGGGCATTCGGCAACACATCGCCCGCACTTTGTGCAAAGCTCTCTATCAAATGTTATAAGTGGCATATTCTCTCCTTTATTTAGAAAATGTTGTAACAGTATTCATAATAGCAAAAGGATCTATTGACATTCTATCTTTTTGGAATTCAGAGCTTCTCATGTATTCGGGATGCCGTAGATACAAGAACTGCAACCCTTAACGGTTTCTGATTCGTTCATATACAAGCAAGAAGACGCGAAGGGGCCACGGGCCCATTTACTAAAGTACTTCGAGCGGCTTATTGCGCAGTAGATGGGCGAATCAGGAAGCGTGGCCCCCTAGTCGCCTTCGAATTCTGTGAGGCAATGGATTTCATAGCCCTTGTCCTTGAGCTTGGTTGAGCCGCCCACGTCGGGGAGGTCCACGATGAATGCCATCTCCACCACTACCCCGCCAAGCTTTTCTATAAGCGCAGCCGCTGCTATGGCCGTGCCGCCCGTGGCCAGCAGGTCGTCTATAAGGAGCACCTTCTCGCCTTTAGCAAGCGCGTCGTCATGTATCTCCATCACATCGGTGCCGTACTCAAGCTGGTACTCCTGGCTCACCACCTTGCCGGGAAGTTTTCCCTTCTTCCTGATAGGGACGAAGCCCTTGCCGAGTGTATAGGCCAGAGCACCGCCGATAATAAACCCCCTGGACTCGATGCCAACGATAGTATCAAACTCGGTGACCTCACTTATATAGCGCTGTGTGAGGTTGTCTATCACGAGGCGGAACCCCACAGGGTCTTTAATGAGCGTGGTGATGTCCCTGAACATTATCCCTTTTTTGGGATAGTCCGGTATGGTGCGTATCCTTGATTTGATCGGCATGGCTTGTCTCCTTTAAGCGGATTATCCCTTACAGCCGCATGAGATACCGATTTCCGGTATTGCGGCCATGAGCAGTTTTTTCACGTTATGCACGTTGGCGCCCATGCGCTCCACTATCATCTCCCAGGTGACCGGCTCTTCGTCTTCCTTCCAGCAGTCGTAGTCCGTGCTCATGGCAATAGCCTGATAACACAAGCCAGCTTCCGCTGCAAGCGGGGCCTCGGGCACCGTGGACATGTTTATAATATCCGCGCCAAGGAGCCTGAACATGTGACTTTCTGCACGGGTGGAGAACCTCGGGCCCTCGATGGTCACCACAGTGCCTTTGGCGTGGTGGTCAAGGCCCAGTTCGCGCGCCTTTGCTATGAACACATCACGGATGCCTTTGCAGAAAGGGTCGGCCATTGGTGTGTGCACCACCTCGCCGGAGTCGTGGAAGGTCAGGGGGCGGTGCTTTGTGAAGTCTATGAACTGGTCCGGAAATACCATATCCCCAGGTGGGATCTCCTCCCTGAGGGAGCCCACCGCAGTGGTGGCAAGTATGTGTGTGCATCCCGCCTCTTTAAGGGCGTGGATGTTCGCGCGGAAGTTCACGCCTGTGGGGTAGACGGAGTGGTCTTTGCCGTGGCGCGCCAGTATCACGACCTCCACCCCTTCGATGGTGCCGGTGGTGAGCGGGGAGGAGGGCTTTCCATAGGGGGTGTCCGCCTCCACCTCCCTGATGTCCTTGAGGAGCTTTGGGTCGTCCATGCCCGAGCCGCCTATGATGCCGATCTTTGCCATCTGATATTCTCCTTGGTGAAATAGATATGCAGCAACTATTTTATCTCATAACAGGATATTAGGCAACTTATCGCCGATTATAAATGCAAATGCACTTTATAGACTCCACTGTCATACAAAGGGGTCGGCACGCTCCCCCACATTGACAACCCCGCCTCCGGGAAGGCAAAATACTTCTAATCCCGAACACAAAGCGGAGCTCTATCATGTCGGACCCAAAAAGCCCAGACAGCATAAAAATCCCGGAAAACTTAGGCAGCCTGTTTGAAGAGGTAAGCGGCGCTGAGAAGATTTTCCTGAAGGGCCGCCAGGGCCGCGGCGCAGACCTGGAGAGCGCTGTGCGATACTTCCTGGAGTTTCTGAAGGGCTTTGAGTTCCTGAACTTCGCAGGCCCATGCGTGACAGTCTTCGGCTCTGCCCGCTTCGAGGCCGGCCACCCCCACTACGAGCTCGCCCGACAACTCGGCGGAGCCCTTGCCCGCGCTGGCTACACAGTAATGACCGGCGGAGGCCCCGGCATCATGGAGGCCGCAAACCGAGGGGCCAAGGAGGCCGGTGGCCTGAGCATCGGCTGCAACATAGCGCTGCCCCAAGAGCAGCAGCCCAACCCCTACGTGGATCGCTTTATAGAGTTCGAGCACTTCTTCGTCAGGAAGGTGATGATGGTCAAGTACTCTAACGCCTTCGTGGCCCTCCCAGGAGGCTTCGGCACGCTGGACGAGATCTTCGAGGTGGTCACGCTGACCCAGACCGAGAAGCTTGAGAGCTTCCCCATCATCTGCATGGGCAACCACTTCTGGGAGAAGCTCAACGACTTCATGCGCGACACGCTCATCCATGAGGGCACTATCAGCCCCGAGGACCTGGACATCATCAAGTTCGCGGACACCGTGGAGCAGGCCGTGGGCATCATCAAGAGCCACAATCACAACACCATCATCAAGCAGGACCTCTAGCCTGATCGCAGATTCGATATAGCCCTGCCCGTATTCCGTCTCTTGCTTACCCTTTTCTTTTATATGTTCGAGGTTTGGCCTCCGAATCGCTGTAAGCGACTGATATTACGGTATAAATACGCCTCGCCCCTGTTCGAGGTTGTTCGAGGTTGGATTTGGGTTCGGAGGGGTTCTGGGTGGGTGGGTATTGCGCCCCCTGACCGGGGCTGATATGAACTAAAGTTAATCATCTATATAAACCACCAAAGGACGCCCCCCAGCTATAGGGATCGTCCTTGTCCGCTAAGTATATAGAAGCTCAATTACGGTTGTCAAATATACTTTAGTTAGTCAGGCTATCCTATAGCTGAAATGATTTTTTGAACGCATCCTTCAAGATCATTCTTAATTTGGTGTTGCCATATTCTTATTACTTTCCAATCATCATTTCTTAACTTTTTGAAATTCTTTTGGTCTTTCTCACGATTTGTGTTAATTTTCTTTTTCCAAAAATCAGATACTTTGTATTCCCAGGAAGGGAATCTGTAGCCATGCCAGAAATCACCGTCTACAAACACAACTACTTTTTCATTGGAGAAGACTATATCAGGTTTGCCTGGAAGGTCTTTAATGTGCTTTCTAAAGCGATAACCTCTTTTGTGCAATTCGGAACGTACGATTTGCTCAATATCTGTGTCCTTGTTTTTAACTCGGGACATGCAATAGCACGTTGGGAAGGGGAAAGCGTATCAGACATTTACTCTTTATTTCTTTCTGTGAATATCATCATGGCAAATATTACATAGTGTTAATAAATTAATTTCTGTGTTTTCGCCTCCCTTGGCATGATGTTTTTTGTGGTGAAGCTCTAAATTCCTTGGATCAGAAGGAGTCCACATGCTTTGCTCCCAATTACAGCTCTGACACTTATGCTTATCTCTCATAAGCACTTTGCTTCGGACTAAGTCAGGTATGTTTCTATCATGGACTCTCGACTGCTTATCTTTCTCTAATACGTATACACCAATCGGCAAATCCGGGCGGCCATAATTTTTGGTTACTATTGGCCACCCATACTCTGTTCTTAATTCCCTTACTCTTCGCGCCCATTCAGTCCTATTTCCAGCCACATACCTTAGCTCTTCACCACTGATATGCTTGCCAACATTATCCCTGATATATTGCAGTATTTTATCGCGCACAGAAAGATCTTTTCTTTTCCTTAATACATTCGCTGCATTCCATCTAAATGCAGCTTCTTTATCCTGGACTTTACTTTGCAACATATAATCATCAGGCTTTAGCTTCGGCAGCTTACTGTCAAACAAAGAGGGGGCTTCTTCCTTATTCATTTCTGCAATAGTCTTGCCAGTAATTATCTGATAGCCGAATTGAACTCGCAGTTCTCTAACACGTCTTGCCCACTCGCCAATTCCCGACACGACCATTAATTCATCGCCCTTGATGATTTTATGAGGATATTTAAGCAAATAATGCAATATCCTATCTCTTGCAGGTGCGGTGGCTTTTTCTGGAATTATACTGCACCCTACATCTCTCAATTTTCGGAACGCGGGAATCAGTGCTATTACTTTCTTTCGTAAATCTTTTGTTTCCAGTAAATTTTCAAAATTGTTTAATAATGATGAAAGCTCTTTCAAAAGCAATTTCGTGCCACTCTTTTTTGATTTACGAGCCAATTTCACACACCGTTTCTTTTTTACCTAATATATCATTATAATATTCTAAAGTTTTCTTCATATCATTTTCTTTCGTTTTACCCTCCAAGCATTCTGCAACTTTGCATGCTATAGCATAAGATAATAATGGAGGCACTGCGTTTCCAATTTGCTTAGCAATCTCAATTTTACTACCTATAAAATGAAAACTGTCAGGAAATGATTGCAATCTCGCCGCTTCCCGATAAGTAATAGGTCTGTTCTGTGTAGGATGTAAATATCTTCCCTTCTCGGGCTTAAAAAACTCTGTTCTTATTGTTACGGAAGGCTTGTTGTTCCATAAACGTCCAAATAAATCAGTTCCGCCACTGGTTTTATTAATCCAACACTTAGGCGTTATGTCTGGCCTGTTTTTCTGAAGATCAAACCTATTCCCACCTTTAGGTACAGCTTTATATCTCTCTAAACTAGTTTGAGTAGGAGTTCTGCCGAAATGTAATCTTTGAATATCATTCGCATCTTCTCTGATTTCAATACCTCTCGGCTTACCAAGACCCTTAATGGCATCTCTTACTGTTGTCCACCACATAATATTATCAGCAGTAAACTTTCTTTTGGAATTTATAAATTTTGACCTTGGTTGATGTGTTGGGACAGGCAATGCTATGGGTTTTGATTTTGATGCTAATATAATCGCTCGATGTCTGACTTGTGGAACACCAAAATCAGCCGCACACAAATTGCCAGCCATAAGATATCTATATCCACTATTGCGTAATACTTTTTTCATGTCCATAAATTCAGGAGACGATAGCAGTTGTTGTACATTTTCCATAACAATTACTTCAGCTTTAACATTTTCCGCCACGTTTATAAAATGACGCCATAATGACCTTCTGCTATCATTACTTCTTTGCCTGTTTAAAAGAGAAAAACCTTGACATGGTGGTCCGCCAATAACAACTTGTGCTTTAGGAAGCCTTTTCTTTTCTTTTAGTAAATTTTTAATATCTTCTGAACTTGTATGTTTTCCATTCTTATCAAAATTATATTGATATGTATTTAATGCATGCAAATTATTATCATTAGCGTAAACTATATCAAAACTAGTTTTTGGTTTATTGTAATGTGGCATACAAATAGGGTTGCTTTCATTTTTATTGAACAATAGTTCCCATTGAAAGCCTAAAGAAAGCCCTCCACATCCACTAAAAAGATCTATTAATGTGATTTTATTGCTCATTATCTATTTTAAATATACCATATCAACTATCATTGATATTATTATATGAGATTCCTATGTTTTTTGTTTAGACAACAGTATTTATCCTAATTTATTAAATAGGGGGACACAATACCTATTCCCCTCCAACACCCCTCTCCTAGCCCCCGCAACCGGTTTTAGTCAATATAATTCTTCCATGCACCTGTCCTCTGACATCGAAGCTTACTACATCAATACAACTTCCTGAGGTCGTGGGAGATGACATAAAGAGAAGGCATAAGCAGCAGGATGATAAATGAGCTGAACAGGATGCCGTATCCTAATGATATTGCCATGGGGACCAGAAAGCGTGCCTGGACAGACTGTTCGAAGATCATCGGGGCAAGCCCCAGAAACGTTGTGATTGCTGTGAGGAATATGGGCCTGAACCTTCTCTTGGCAGCACTAAACGCGGCCTCCAGGGGCGGCATCCCGTCTTTCATATATTTGTTTGCGGTCACTGTAAACACCAGGCCGCCGTTTACAACAATACCGCAAAGGGCGATCATCCCAAATACGCTTATTATGCTCAAGTCATACCCCATGATTATATGGCCGATCAGTGCGCTTACTAGCCCAAAGGGTATGCTCATCATTACCATAAAAGCCTGCACGTAACTTCTAAACAGGATAGCCAGCACACAAAATATCGCTGGCATGATAAGGAGCAGCCCGTACATCAGATCGCGCATCGCAATGCGCTTATCACGCTGGCGGCCCTCAAAGGAATATTTTATTCCGGGGTATTTTGCGAGCATGTCCGGAAGGTATTCAGCCCTCAGGTCAGCCAGGATATTGTTCTCGTTTGCCTGTCCCGGCACAACACTGGCAGTGACGTTCAGCACCCGCTTGCCATCAACGCGGGTTATCTCCGTATAGGCTCTGTTGGTAGTGATATTAGCAGCCTGCGACAGGAGTATCTCTCCTCCCTCTGGCGTACGGACCAGCAGCTGTTCCAGGTTATAGAGCGAGCGCCTTTCTGATTCAGGCAGCCTCACTCTGACCTTGATCTCATCTCGCTCACGCTGCTGCCGGATAGCCTCGGCACCATAGAACGCATTACGCACCTGCACTCCAAGGTCCTGGGCAGTGAGCCCCACCGACCTGCCCTCAGGCTTGATCGTGAAATCCAGCTGCGGCTTGCCCTGGGCATAACCATCGTTGATGTCCGTCACGCCCTTGAAGTTTCTGAGGACCAATGCCAGATCTGAGGCCGCCTGCTCAAGGGTATGTGCGTCAGGGTGCGTAAGTTCTACGTTGATCGCAGAAGAACCGCCCGGGCCCACAAGGTAGTCAAAGAACAGCCTCTCAAGCCCCGCTATCTCCCCGACCTCCTTGCGCCACCTTATACTGAACTCCCGTGTAGTGATCTCGCGTTCGTTTTGCGGCACCAGGTTAAAGGTTATCTCAGCAGTGTTGCTCCCCCGCCGCCCGATATCGGTCATGGTGCCATCCAGTATCCGCATGCCGCCACTTTGTTCAACCGCGCGCAGCCCCCCTTCTTCAACAAGCTTTGCAATACGTCGGACGTCCTCTACCCTCGAACCAAAAGGCAGCTCGATCTCTGCGTCAATACGGTCTGTCTGGATACGCGGCCTGAAAGAGAAATCTATCCAGCCGGTCTTCACGTATGCAAACGCAACGGTCAGCACGATTACCGCAACTATTAAAACTAAATACCGGGAGGTAAGGATAGAGCGCAGCACAGGCCCATAGGCCGATTCTATGAACCTCTGAAGCCCCTTGCCGCAATAATCAGGGACTTTGTTCAGCGTGCTCAAAAATTTGCCATTGTTCTCAGTGCGGCGGTAAGCAAGGTGGGAGGGCAAGATGTATAAGCACTCCACCAGAGAGATCAGAAACACGGAAATAATGACAGCCGGCAGGATGGAGAAGAACCGGCCCGTTGAGCCTGAAACGAAGAGGAGCGGCATGAAGGCCAGGACGTTGGTCATCACCGCCACGAAAACCGGCGAGGCCATCTCGCTGCCACCTTTAATAGAAGCTTCAAGAGGAGAAAGCATTCCTTTCTGGCGCGTGTAATAGATATTCTCTCCCACCACAATGGCGTCGTCCACAATTATGCCAAGTGTGACAATAAAGGCGAACATGGAAACTATATTAATGCTGCCGCCCAGAATTACGAGGACCACGATGGACCCTATTATGGATATGGGTATGCCCATTGAGACCCAGAATGCCAGCCTGGCCTCAAGGAACAACGCCAGCGCCAGAAGGACCAGCAACAACCCAAGGCCCCCGTTTTTCAGGAGCAATTTAAGGCGGGCCATGTAGAGTTCGGACCGGTCGTTATATATCCTGGCATCAAGGCCTGCCGGAAGTGTCTGGCGCAAGGAATCGATATAGTCACGCGCAGCCAGTGATATCTCATTAGGGGTCTGCTTGCCGGTTCGGTATACATAGACCAGTACGGCTTTCTTGCCATTATAGTATGCTTCACGGTCTGCATCTTCAAACCCTTCTTTTATGGTGGCAACGTCACCCAGCCTCACTTCAGTTCCGTCAAGAAGGCTGATTATGGCTATCTCGTCAAACTCGTATGCAAAATCGCGGCGCTCTGTGGTCCGCAAAAGCACCTCGCCGCCTTGAGTCTTAATGCCTCCGGCCGGCACGTCTACCGCTTTATTTCGGATGTCCCGCGCAATACCGCCAAGAGACAGGCCATAGGTCTGCAAGATATGCTGGGGCACCTCAATGCTGAGTTCCGGTTGGCGGACGCCGCGCAGTTCCACCTGGGTTATCTGTGGGAGCGCGATCAGTTCTTCCCTTACTTTGTTAGCATAATCATAGAGCGCGCGTTCATCAATATCTCCAAACAACGCGATCCTCAGGACCTCACGTCTCCTCGTCCTGAGGCTCACCTGGGGCTGCTCAGCATCGTCTGGCAAGGAACTTATCCTGTCCACCGAGTTCTTGACGTCCTGCACGGCTTTGTTCGGGTCGACTCCAGATAAAAGTTCAATAGTGATGGATGCCCGTCCCTCGGTAGCGACAGAAGTAACACGCTCTACATTTTCAAGCGACCGGACCTCTTCCTCAAGCGCAAGGACGATGCCCTTTTCGACCTCTTCAGGGCTTGCGCCGGGATAACTTACGGAGACTTTGACGATATCAAGGTCATACTCGGGGAAGACCTCCTGCGTTATCATGGTGGCGGCTACCAACCCGCCGATGAGCAATACGACCATGAGGAGGTTTGAGGCTACGTGGTTTCCAGCCATCCAGGCCAGGATACTTTTCTCTGATGCTACTTCATTATCCATCACAAAAGCCGCTCACGCTACCGGGGTTCCATGTCTTTACGTGGTGGCTGTGCCTCTGCCTTCGTGCGTAATTGCATGCCTGGCAATGGCGCCTGTATACGGCTGGTGACCAGCCTCTCACCGGGCTCAATGTCCGCCTCCACAAGCACGTCGTCTTGTCGACGCCATTTTATCGTTACCTGCTTGATGACCAGTTTCCCGGCATCGTCCAGAGTCCAGATCTTATTGCCATCTCTTATTGCCTCGCGCGGGATAACATATATGTCCTTAAAAACACCGGCGTCTATATTGACCTTAACGTAACTGCCAAGGAGTATTTTCCCGTTGCCGGCCCTGTTTCCTGTTTCATCTTTCAGCTTAAGCGGGTCTCTTAGCAGTACAAGCAATCTTACCATCTTGCCCTTTGGGTCCAGATCACCAAGCAGCTTGAACACTTTGCCGTTTCTGTTGACTGTGTGCCCATTGCCCGCATCAAGGACAACGCGGGCATTGCTGCCTTCCTTCTTATACCTGCCGGGGAAATGCACGCGCTCAAGGCTTGATAGAGCAATAGAGACCTGTATCCAGAAATTATCCGTATCAACCAGCTTGGCGATGGGTTTCTGCAACCCGACCAACTGGCCCTCTTCCACTGACTCCTCAAGTACAAGTGCATTAAAAGGCGAGCGCATGGTCGTTCTTTGCAGGGCAAGCCTGGCAGCGGCAAGTTTGCTACTTGCCGCATCAAGTTTTGCACGGGCATTTTTCATGTGCGGTTCCCTGAGGGCGAGGCTCTTGCTTGCCTGTGTCGATGCCGCCTCCTTCCCAAATAGCTGCCATTCCTTCTTTGCTATGTTCTGCTGGCCTTTTTCAAACTCCAGCCCATATTCAGCCTCAGCCACTTCGGCCTCATATTCTTTCAATTTAAGTTCATAATCAATCGGGTCAATTTGAGCAATGAACTGGTCCTTTCCAATAATTCCTCCAGGCACCAGTTCCGGGCTCTGCTTGATAATCCTGCCAGCAACTTCAGGGTACAGGTCGATCTCTCTTGCAGGGATGACGCTTCCGTAAGCCTCAATGTATACATGCTCGTCTTGCGGGAAAAGCTCAATGGCCTTTATGATCGGAACAGGCAGGGCAGGTTTTATTCTCTTGGCTTTGGGCTTAAATGCATTGAGCCCCAGTATCGCCAGCACGGAAGCTGCCAGAATAACCAGCGTAACAAAATATTTTTTCCGTATCATCAGAGCGCATCCTTGGTCAACAATTATATTTATGGGCCCGCTTGCATTGCATCTCCTATTATGACAGAAACACCAGGGGCACGCTCAGGCAAAACCGTTGTCTGGCCTGGCTGGCTGGATCGCTCTTCAGTCTGACGGCTGACAGAGAGATCCGGTGGAATAAATATTTTAATGGCCCACCGCTCGAACCTTATAGTTATTATCCCACCGGGTGCGAGGTGAAGTAGTTGCCTTACACCTTTAGTATGTCGTTATAAAAATGTCTTTGATTGTTAGTTTTCATCAGTTAAGCGAAAGTTCACTTGTCTGAGCGAGGAATTCGGGGTTGAGGTGCTGTAGCTGGTAGGCGCAGACCCCGAAGCTGTAGTCTGTTACTGCGAGGGGGCTGCAACACCCCAGATGCAGTGCCTCAGCCCCGAAGTACGTCTAAGAATATAATTCGATGAACAGTTTCTCTGCCTCAGCCGTGCCGATGAGGATGAGTTCGTCCCCACTGTTGAGGATAACCTCGGGCAGGGGGTTGATGTCCATCTGCTCCCCGCTCTTGATGGCCACCACATTGCACCCGGTATGCTCCCTGATATTGTTCCCGGCAAGCGGTGTCCCCTCTAAAATAGAAGGTATGGCCGCCTTGAAAACGTTCAGCCCTTCAGCGAGCATCAGTATCTCATCGGGCTTGAGCACGTTGATTATCCTGTTAGAGCCCATGGAGGCGTATGAGAGCACGATATCGGCCCCGGCTTTATAGAGCTTGCTGATATTGCGGTCAAAGGTGGCCCTGGTGATGATCTGTATCTTGGGCCTGAGCTTTCTGCAATATATGGTGAGGTAGAAGTTCACGTCGTCGTCGTGGGTGGTGATCAGCACGGAGGGGGCCTCCTGGGATATCCCTGCGCGCTCAAGCGTATGGATGTCCGCCGCGTTGCCGTGGATATAGCGGTCGTCGTCTTTTATAAGTTTCTCGTCCTTCTCCACAAGCTTGAAATCGATCCCCCGCTCCGAGAGGGTCTCGGCAGCGGCCTGCCCCACGCGCCCACCCCCAAGTATCACCACCGGGGCCGCAAACGTGCGGTGCTTCCCTATGAACTCGTCATACTGCCTGAAGTGCTCCTTCGAGCCCGCAAGCAGGAGTATGGTGGAGGGGTCGATGATCGTCCGGGGCTGTGGTATATCGAACTTGCCCCTCTTCCAGATGCCCACCACGTTGATGCCAGTGAGCTCTCTAAGCCTGCTCTCAACCAGGCTCTTGCCCTCAAAGGGGGTATGAAAGGCGTGTGCCTCGGCTATTAGCAGATCTCCGAAGCCGCCCAGGACATTGGCCTGCGTAGAGGCCCCCAGCGCGTGATGGGCAATGGTGACGCCCAGCATCTTTGCAAACTGGAAAACGTGCGTCGCGCCTGCCAGCTCCAGGATGTCTACCGAATCGTACAGGTCTGCGCTGGTCACGATGGGGACTGATTCCGAGACCTCCCTTATCGTGGCCACGATATTCGTATTGATGAAGTCGTTGTTGTTGACGAGCACGAGGGCTGCGCTTTCCACCCTCATGTTCGTGTATGTCTCGGGTTTGTCCAGAAAGCCCACCACTACGTTGTAGCCCTTGTCAAAAAGATCAGCCGCGGCCTGGATGTCGCTTACGGCGATAACGTAGGAGTAGTGATATTGTTCGAGTTTCTTGATGAGGCTCCCGGAGACCGGGTCGAGGTTCGTTATGATCACGTGGTTGTTGACACTTGGAGGGAGCTTGCGCGGAGCGCGTGACTGGGCTTGCGACTCCAGCCATGGGTCATAGAAGAACTTGATAAAAGTGAAGGGGAGCATTATGAGCAAAAACACGATGCCAGAGAGCAGTACGACCATCGAGAAAACACGCCCCAGGTCGCCGGTGAACGTGATGTCTCCAAACCCGAGCGTCGACATAACGGTCAGGGTCCAGTAGAAACCGGTGATCCAGGAATATTGCCTGCCTTCGTACTCCATGATGAAGTGGAAGACCGTGCTGTAGATGATTATCGCAAAGGTTATGACGGCCAGGAACTCCAGCAGCGCCCGCAGGTTTCGCTTAACGTTCTTGTGCCGAAGGAAGTATGACAGCTGGGAAGGCATGAATTTCATAAAGTCTCCTTCATCTCACATTATATACGATAAGGAACCTACCTGTGGGCACGAGTCGCCGCAACTGGCAGAGGGTCATGGACCCAAGACCACAGGGTATCTATAAAGGCATGGAGTTCTACACATCGCAGCAGAGACCACAGGCAATGCACTGGTGCATTCAACCTGGGGCTTCTGATTATAACTTTAGAAAAGGCGTGATAGACAGCATATGCCCGGCACCTGTATGTCGTCGTGATGGACCATGGGCCGGACGTGTCCTAAGACGTGTCAGCGCCCAGGGATTCCAGCAGCTTCTCCGGCACATAGGTGCCCGCCTTTGATATGGGCACGACGAATATTATCCCCATGCCGGGCGTGTCGAGCTTCCCAGCAAAGTAAAGAGTCTCAAACACCATGTCGGTCATCTCGGCCGAGACCATGATGTTTATCACCTCTTTTTCCGATTCCACTGCCACCCCCAGAAGCCCGAGCCTTTCCCGCACACCGGTGCCTCTGGCGTAGTGGATCGTGGCCCCCTGCACGCCGGACTCCACGGCAGCCTTTACGATGTCGTCGGCAGCCCCCTTCTGGACAATGCACGTTATCAGGTTAAGGTCGGTGAGCACCGTTATGTTCTTCTTAGGCATAGTCGTCCTCCTTGGTGGATCTGGCCTGCTGGTAATGGACATACAGGCCTACTGAAAGCACTGAGAGTATCGGGAATATGGAGGCCAGGGCCAGCAGCCCGAAGCCGTCCATTGCGTTTGTGGCATTGGCGAACCCAAGCCCCATGGCAAGCACGAGCGGCACGGTTATTGGCCCTGTGGTAACCCCTGCGCTGTCCCAGCCCATATTGACGTACTTCTCCTCGGAGATCACCGTAAGCACTATGGCCAGGACGTATAGGGGCAGGAGCAGATAGATTATCGGAATATTGAACACTATCTTCAGCACGCCCACCGACAGCCCCAGCGCCACGCCCATGCTCACCGAGAGCATGATCAGTTTTTTCCTGAACGCCCCGTTCGTAATATTCTCCACCGTGATACCCAGGGCGTTCAGGGCGGGCTCGGCCAGCGTGGCCCCGTATCCCAGGAGGAACGCGAAAAGGAAACTGATCGTGAGCCCGATGCCTATCCCGTAAAGCGGGGAGCCCGAGACCATCTCTATCGCGGAATACGTGGCCGGCACCATGGAGCCCACCATGCCCCCCAGGCGCGAGAGCCCGAAGTTGAGGCCGAGGTTAAAAAGCGCCATGCCGATGACGCAGAGCGCAAGGCCGTATATTATCTCATGCACGTTCCGTATGCGCTCCTTAAGGATGACCAGCTGGACGATAAACAGGAAAAACGCAAGGGGCACTATCGCCCGCACCGAGAGCACTATGCTCTGCACTGCCGGAGAATCGTACCAGGCCGTGTCCACTGCGGCGGCCGCAGCCACGGTGATCGCAGCCCCCCCCTCGGGCATTATGTTGTTCAGTATCACCGCAAGCACCAGGACGGACATGATCGGATACATGGAGGCCAGCGTGACCAGCCCGAATCCGGGAATGTTGTTGGTATGCTTGTGCTTTATCACTCCGGCCACGCCCATGCCCAGGGAAAGCACCAGGGGCACTGTCACCGGGCCCGTGGTCACCGCGCCGCAGTCCCAAGCAAGCCCTATCACCTGCGAGAGGCGCTCGTCCGTAAACGCATACGCCGTCAGCAGGAGCGTGGGGGTGAGCGAGATATAGATCAGCTTCTTCAAGCTCCACCCGTGTATGAACATCAGTATCCCCACCAGCGTAGCAAAGCCCACGCCTATGCTCACCGCCAGCACAGTGTAGCCCGAGTACTGGTTGAGCATCGCATAAAGCAGGGGGGCCTTCAGGGGGTCCACGATCTTCCCCGCCTCCTTGAGCACCCCTATCGCTGGCTCTGCAAACGTTGCCCCTATGCCCAGGACAAAGGCTATGACAAGCACGACCGCCTTCCTGGCCTTAATGGGCAGGTAATATCCGATGGCCTCGCCAAAGGGCATGAGCCCCTTCTTGAGCCCTTCCATGAAGAACATGAGCCCCACGATGATTCCCAGGAGCCCCAGGCCGATGGAGACGCCGTCCGGGATGGTCTGCTTCATCACGATGATCTGGAACATCAGGAGGTACAGCGCGATGGGGATGACGACCTTGAACTGTTCGTTGAACCTGACCTTGACGTATGGCTTGATGATGGTCAGAGCATCCCTGAGGGTATAGTCTATTGTTTTTCGTTTCGTCTGGGGCGGGTGGTCCAGCACGCCAAAGGGAATACGCCTGTAGTTCTTCGATGTCTCCTGAATGTACTTGCTGTACTTGATCTCGCTCATATATTCTATACTCGGCGCGCCCGAGTGGTCTCCCTCTCTCCCAGGGGGCACTGGTGCCCCTCGCACTCCTATCATTATATCTTACTTGCTTTGTTTTTATGGGGCGTTCATTGTCCGGGCCGTTTTTCGCCGAAACAGGTCGGATTTGCGCCGATTTTCGGACTTTTTGGGTGTTCAATATGTTCAATCCCGATTTGCCTTTGCATGCCTCGAATTTCGAAGCCTCCGGCACAGCGTCTGACCAGGAGATTTGATCGATTAAAATGTAATAGTCGATCAGTCGAACTTTATAATTCTTATCCGCCCGGTGCTGAGGTGCGGTAGATGCGCAGAAAGCCTTATGAAGGTCACGGAACACAAGCGTGCTTTGCGCGGTTCTTGACGCAGTAGATGCCGCGCATTCAGGCCCGAAGACTGTCTTATGGTAAGGTTCGCATTGTATCATCATGCAAACCATATCACCTTTATACTGACATTGTCCATATGACACGTGTCAGGTAAAATGTGTCAGTAGCTATAGTTAGTAAATCGGGCGCAAGACCTTGCGGAAATGTGCTTTTTACATTTCCAGAAGGCCCGATTTTATTAACTAAGATTATTAAATAATTGAAATTATTTTTGCACATTTAAAATCGCTTTTCTATGTAACGTCCGTCTTATAAATGCAGGTGAATGCCATCAAGGTATATCATTTATGGTAATTTATTATCATTATTGCTATTTAACTATCATATTTGTTAGTATTATTGAAGGATATATTTAACATTGCTTTATTATCATGAGAGATATAAACTGGGAAGATAAGGTCAAGGGACTGCTCAAGGCAGAACTTGTGAGAAGAAATCTTAACCATCAAGACTTGGTCGGTCTTCTTAATGAAGCAGGAATTCCTGTAACAAAAGCAAGCATTGATACTAAACTTAGCAGGGGTACTTTTAGTGCTGCTTTTTTAATTCAATGCCTAAGTGCAATCGGATGCAATGAGATTAGAGTTAGTACAGATGGCGAATAAATAAATGACAACAAAAGAGAAAATAAAGATTAACGGAGCAGTATATACTCCTACAAACCTAGCTGAGTTTGTTGCGCAGAAAGTAATGCATTATTATTGGTCGGAGTATCCTAATAAGAAGTCCTTAAATATCACTGATCCAGCTTGTGGGGATGGTGAACTATTATTAGCTATCTCTAATGAGATAAGTAGAAAGTCAGAAAAGGTTAAAAGGAAACTCTTTGGCTATGACTTTGATGCACAAGCAATTAAGAAAGCTAGAAAGCGGTTTATAACAAATAATGGGAGCTATAACATATCATCATTTCATACAGGTAACGCTCTAATTCCTATTGATGGGCAGACATCGAAAGAAGGCTGGAAATCGATTCTAAGGGACATTAACATAAATAGTGGTTTCGATATTTTAATTGCCAATCCGCCTTGGGGAGCAGATGTTACTTCTTATAAAGATAAACTCGCTATATCAGGGCTAACCTTATATAAAGGTCAGTATGATACTTCTGATTTATTCATTGAATTAGCTTTCACTTTGCTAAAACCAGGGGGATACTTTGCATTTATTGTTTCTGACTCCCTGTTTAATCTTGAAAGGACTAGGCTTAGAAAGCTTCTATTGGAATCTTCTCAAATAAAATATATAGGGCGGTTTGGCGAGCGTATTTTTCATCGAGTAAATAGAGGGTGTGCTGTAATTATTTGCAAAAAAAATAGTAAACATAACCTATGCATTGAAAATGATGTTGACTGTGTAAGGCTTACCCCAACGCTGAGGAAAAGCATTATTAATCATAGGATTTCATATATTGATGCCGAAAAACATGTTATTCATAAAGTTCCACAACAGCGATTTACTCAGAATAATAACAATAACTTTGATATAGATTTAGAATCAAACGAATCAGATACGTTTAACAGAATTCGGCATAAAGAAGCAACACTTGGAGATTACCTTGAAAGTACCAGAGGGGTAGAACTCTCAAAAAAGGGATTTGTTACGCAGTGCTACAACTGTAACTATTGGATTCCATTTCCAACCTCAAAAAGCCCTAAATGTATACATTGCAAATCCATGTTAACTAAATCAGAACTTAGGAGAGAGAGCATTGTCCATGCTAGTGAGGATAAGAACTCGGCGCCACTTCTTGTTGGAGAAAACATAAGAAGATATAATATTTCAAACCCTAAGTGGATCACATTAGGAAAAAAAGGAATTAAATATAAGGATGCCACTATCTATCATGGGGACAAAATACTAATAAGAAAAACTGGTGTTGGTATTCAAGCCTCCATTGATTATTCCAATGCTTATACCAATCAGGTTGTTTACATATTTAAGCTTAAAGACAACGTTAACAAGCTAGTCACTTTAGAGTTTTTGTTGTCAATCATCAATTCGAGATTAATGTATTTTTATACAGTAAAGAATCATGGAGAGACTGAGTGGAGGTCACATCCATATGTTACTCAAAGTCAAATATTGGAAATGCCCATACCAAATATTACGTCAACACATAAAGAAACAATTAAGGAAATAACAAAACACATACGCCCTATAATGAGGTGTAACAAAGCGATATCAGTAAATGTAGACGCTAAAGTAGAAGCTCTAGTGGGCAATATTTATTCAATAAATAGAATTGACTGTAAAGTTATTCTCCAAACAATTAACAACTCGCAGCAACTTCTATCTGTAAAAACACTTAATGGGTTAACAGTAGAAGATATATACAAAGGAAAAAGATAAAATGGGCTATAGGTACATTGGTTCAAAAAATAAAATAATTGATGATGTTATAAAGCGAGTAGGAGAGCTTGTTCCTAAAGGGTCAAAGGTTATTGATCTAATGTGTGGTACTGGGACAGTATCGGCAGCACTTAAGGAAAAAGGGTTTCAAGTAGTAGCCTCTGATCTAATGACTTTTTCCTATCACCATGCAAGAATTCTTTTATTGTTGTCTGAGTCACCTAAATTCAAAAAGGCATCAAAATACATAATGCAAAACTTTCCAGAAGATAACTTCTCTCTCTTTCCCTTAACTCCTTATGAGAAAATTATAGAATGCATAAATATTGCAAAACCTATAAAAGGATATTTCTGGAAGGAATTTAGCCGTGAAGGTTCACCAAAAGATTCGGATAAACCAAGAAACTATTTCACTCCCTATAATGCAAAAAAGATTGATGGAATAAGAAATGTAATTATTAATTTAAGAAAAGATAAAATAATAGGCCCTATTGAACACTCATTGCTCCTTCATGACCTTATTATGGCTGCAAATGATATTGCAAATATTGCTGGGACATATGGTCATTACCTATCCAAAACAGTCAAACGAGCTGAACAGCCAATTAAACTGGCCCCTTCTGTATTCCGCAAAAATACCAGTGAACTCAAACATAAGGTATACAAAGGGTATGCGGAAAAACTTTCCTCCAAACTAGAAGGTGACCTATGTTATATTGACCCTCCATACATGAAAAGACAATATGCAGCCAACTATCATATTCTTGAAACGTTAGCCAGAGAAGACTTCCCTGATGCTGTTGGTGTAAGTGGATTAAGACCATGGAGAGATCAATACTCAAACTTCTGCACAAAAACAAAAATACGAGATTCTTTTCATGAGATATTTACGAAAATAAAATGTCCAAAGATTTTGATTAGTTATAGTGAAGATGGGCTGCTTTCACTCGAACAATTAGAAGAACTCTTTTCAAAATATGGCGCACTGAAAACATATCGCATATCAAATACAAGATTTAAAAGCAATAATAGCAAACTTGGGAAAGTAATCACTGAGTATTTACTTTACATAAAAAAACAATAATTGACTTATTAGTCGATAAAGCTTTCAATTAGCTCCACATGTTTAAGATGCCAAGTAATAATGTGCCCAACCCCATTAATCGTGATCGTTAACCTACCGTCCTCAATTTTTGATAAATCAATTTCTGAAACATCCGCATAATGTAACATTCTATGAATTAGTGGGCTTACTGTAATTATATTATAAGGTGAATCAGCCCCTCCCTCTCCCAGAGGAATCAAATGATGAACTTCTGAGTATAAGGTGCCATCTCTTTTGATAAATGATAATCTATCTCCAGTGATTTGACATTTACCTTTATATAGCTCTTTTATTGTTTTTGCAGCCTTTGTGTTTCTTTTTCTTGTGCTTGAAACTATTCGATCTGCGTCTTCCCCGCTTAGAGATTCCTCCTCATCTTCTTCAAATAGGTCTTTTAATATATCTTCTTCTGATCTTTCCTTGTGCTTTCTCTTTTTCCAAGAGCCACTACTTCTTGAAGTAGAACTTCTTTTTACAGATGCTCTTGATGAGGAACTTTCTGTAACTTTGCCGCTTGAAGCTGTAAATGGGTGATCTTTGTCTGAAGAGTCTATATAAATTGCGCTTTCTTCAAACTTAATATATCCAGTTGAGTTTCCTCTGTTAAGCATTTCTCTTAAAGCTTCAGCGTCTTCAGGAGTCTTTACAGGGTCAGTTGATTGAAACCATCCAGCCCAATATTCCCCATCAAAGGTCTTAACAATAAATACTACTAAATTATCGACGTGCTCCCGCTGTGAAGGATCTCTCGGTCTTGGGAATCCATTATGTGGATGCCATGCTTTTACTCGATTCGATTCTCGACTCGTTATTTTTTGCGACCTGATGCTAACTGAGGCCGGTCTTCTTTGGCTTATTGTAAGCTCTTGTTCTTGGCCTATGCCAATGCTGTTTATTATAAAATCCCATTTGGGTCCATTATGGGCATCCTCGTAAGAAATCTCTTCAAAAAACTCTTTCCAAACTTCAAGAGGTACCGCTGTTATTGGGATATCAATGTAAGATTGTCCACCACCGCTGTCCTCAGTACCAGTTGGCTTGTTAATGTTGAAAAAATCAGCAGTAGTAAGACGTCTAAATATTATGTATTTTACACTCTTCATCTTTGCCTCCTGAAAAGTTTAAAATGATTTTACATTATTGAAATGGAAAACAGCCACACCATATCCCCCCTCCAACACCCCTATCCTAGCCCCCGCAACCGATTTTAGTCAATATAATTCTCCCCCACACCCATCAATTAATTATTCTTGAAATAAGCAACAACCTGTGATACAAAGAGCTAAGGGGCGCGCAAGGAGGCCTTATGAAGAAAAACGTTGGACCCGCTGACAAAGTCTTCCGCACTGTGATAGGAACCTCCATGCTTCTTGGAGGCCTGTTCGCCCCGGTCTCCACGCCCATAAAGGTGGCCATGTTCCTCGTTGCCGCATCAGCCTTTCTAACTGTTTTCACCAGCTGGTGATACGTGTGGCAGGTGCTCGGGATCAGCACCATCAAGAAGAAGCCGGAGGATAAAGAGGACTAACCACCCCTGCATGCCAAATCGAAGATGCAAGAACCCGAAACCCTTATAATTTCAAAATATATTCATAATATAGTATTATTGTTATATAAGTTAACACCAACTACCCACACATGACCGGAGGCAGTAAATGAGACATACTGGCAAGCTCAGCGTCGCGGCTATATTCCTTATAGTGGGCCTCATCATGGGCCTGATCATATCCTCAAACCTCGACATACAGACAAGCGCATACACCGAGCGCACGGCCAAACCCTCCGCCGAGGCCGTAAGCATTCTCCAGGCCTACAGCGACGCGCTGGTGGAGGTGGTCTCCGCAGTGCGCCCCACGGTGGTAAACATCTCAACCACGCAGATCGTCACCACCCAGGGCGGTGGCGGCGCATTCCGCGATCCCTTGTTCCGCAGGTTCTTTGGCGAAGAGTTCTCCAGCAGGCACGACTCTCCGCAACAGGAGGAGCGCTCAAGCCTCGGCTCCGGCGTGATAGTCAGCCTGGAGGGCTACATCCTCACCAACAACCACGTGATAAAGGACGCTGACACCATCACGGTAACCCTCGCCGACAAGCGCGAGTTCGAGGGCAAGGTCGTGGGCACCGACCCAAAGACCGACATCGCGGTAGTAAAGATAGACGCAGAGGGCCTCCACGCAATAGACTGGGGCGACTCCGACGAGTTGAGTGTGGGCGAGTTCGTGATAGCGGTGGGCAGCCCCTACGGGCTCCAGCAGACAGTGACCAGCGGGATAGTGAGCGCAAAGGGACGCGCAAACGTACGCATCGCAGACTATGAGGACTTCATCCAGACCGACGCCGCCATCAACCCCGGCAACTCCGGCGGCCCGCTGATAAACATACGCGGCGAGCTGGTGGGCATCAACACCGCGATATTCTCCACCACCGGCGGGTACCAGGGCATAGGGTTCTCCATCCCCTCCAACATGGTGCAGGTGGTGATGGACAGCCTCATCAAGCACGGCAAGGTCGTGCGCGGCTGGCTTGGGGTGACGATACAGCCAGTGACACAGGAGCTTGCCGAGCAGTTCAAGCTCGACGAGGCCCACGGCGCGATAGTAAGCGACGTGGTTGAGGGCAGCCCGGCTGACAAGGGCGGTCTCAGGCGCGGCGATGTGATAATAGAGTTCGATGGCAAGAAGGTCGCCGACTCCATAACCTTAAGGAACACTGTGGCCACCACGGCCCCTGACACAAATGTCACGTTCAAGGTCTCGCGCAACGGCAAGGTCATCACCATCAAGGTGACCATAGGCGAGCTATCGGCCAAGAACCTCGCAGGCACTGGTGCCTACAACAACGTGCTCCGTAACGTGCAGATACAGGAGCTCACGCCGGAGATCAAGCAGAGCCTCGGCATCACCTCGCGCGTAAGCGGCGTGGTGGTAACAGACGCGCCCGAGGACACGGGCCTTCAGAGGGCTGACGTGATACTGGAGATAAACCGCTATAGTGTTGAGGACGTTGAGGCATACAACAAGGTGGTGGCGCGCATCCCCGAGGACAACGACGTGCTCCTGCTGGTCTTCCGCAAGGGCGGCGCTTTCTACCTCACCATCTCACCGTAACTCTTAACAACCCGGCCCCCGTTCTACCTAAAGGACGGGGGCCTTTTCATTTTCTGATCACGAATAACCAGCAAGGCCACCTGCCGCACCTCGCAAGCGACTCGTGCCGAGGGCGGCCTTGTTTTGTCAATATAACTTCCCACTAATTAATGATGTTGTCTGATGTTCTGGACTTTCAAAAAGGAAAGTTCGCGCGTCTGACCGAAGAGTTCGGGGTTGAGAGAGTGCAGACGCAAGGCGCAGACCTCTATACCCTTGCCTGTGCCCGCTCGCAGACTGAATATCTGGTGTTTGCCCAGTTAGGTGTTACAATGATTTCAGGCAATTCTTTTAACGAGAATGGATAGGTCCGTTAATGAGCGACAAAGATAAATCCAGACAGATCCTGTTAAGGTGCCACTCCTGCGGTGCGCTGAACACCGTGCCAAAGGGGAAACTCTCTGCCCACCCCAAATGCGGCAAGTGCCACACACCAATTCATATAATGACGGCCCCCATAAACGTCACCACTGCGGCCTTTGACAAGGTAATGTCCACATGGCCTGAATATATGCTCCTTGAGTTCTGGTCGCGAACATGCGGGCATTGCCAGAGGGTAGAGCCCGCGATAAACGCACTTGCTTACAGGCACCCTGGCATTCTACTGGTAGCTAAAGTGGATATCGATGATGAACCAGCCCTTGCGTCCCGCTACAATGTCAGCGCCACGCCCAAGTTCATCATCCAGAAGAAGGGGACTCAGCTTGCCATTATGGACGGGGCCCCGGAGCGCAACTCTCAGCTCATAGAATGGGTGGAGGAGTTCCTCGGGTAATCCTGGATTTAATTTAATAGACCAGGGCCGCCTGCCTGGTCGCAACGACTCGTAAGGGCGGCCTTGTTGTTTATAAATGAAATAAATGAATTCCTTGAGCTTCCCCCGTTCTACTTTGACTGGGCATCTGGGCCGGTGCTTCTATCCTTGCAGTTTTGCGCGCCCATGCGTGAACGCTGGCGCAATATGGCTTCAGATAAAGGGTAGACTCGGAGAGCGGGTTCGTCGTACCAGTATGTTTAATACAGATAATGCGCGCGCATCCGGCATCATGATCTTAAGGAAAAGTAGAACTGCACTTTCTTGGGTACTTCTTTGGGCAAGCAAAGAAGTACCCCCTGGGGTGCAGGGGTGGGAATAGCCCCGCTTAAGATAATTTATTTTTCATAACAGGGAGACAAGTCCGCCTGCCTAGTCGCGACGACTAGTAGGGGCGGACTTGTTTATTAATGAAATAAAATAAATTCCTTGCGCTTCCCCAGTTCCACACTGATGCCCTTATGAAGGTCAGGGAATTTACGACGGAGGGCAAGATTCATTTTAAGATAAATATAGTTGACCTTAAACCCTGCAATAGGATATTTCCAGCGAGTATGACAAGGCAAAGAATTCCAATTAATAAATGATTTTAACATTGAGCCTCACCCGTTCTGCTTTGACTGGGCATCTGGGCCGGTGCATCTATCCTTGCATTTTTGCGCGCCCATGCGTGAACGCTGGCGCAATATGGCTTCAGATAAAGGGTAGACTCGGAGAGCGGGTTCGTCGTACCAGTCTGGGTAGTACAGATAATGCGCGCGCATCCGGCATCATGATCTTAAGGAAAAGTAGAACTGCACTTTCTTGGGTACTTCTTTAGGCAAATAAAGAAGTACCCCCTGGGGAGTGGGGGTGGGAACACCCCACTTAAGATAGATGATGTTGTTCATTATTGATTAGCTGATAAACACAACCAAGTCCGCCTGCGTGCCTGCCCGTAACGGGGTCGCGACGACTAGCAGGGGCGGCCTTGTAATTTATTAGTACTCAATACCTTTGCGAGCGCGCAGCCCGCCATCAGCATAGTGCTTAACCTTCCCAACCTCACTCACAAGGTCCGCCGCGTCCATAAGCCTCTCCGTAGCCCCGCGCCCGGTAAGCACGAGCTCCACGTGCTCCGGCCTTCCAGAGATAAAGCTCAAGGCCGCGTCCTCGGTGATAAGCCTTCGCGCCACCATGGTAACAAACTCGTCAGCCACAACAAGGTCATACTCATCCAACATCCCCTCAAGCTCCTTAAGCGAATCCTGCGCCAGCTGGCAGAGTTTCTCCATCTCCACCTCTGGATTAAAAAGCGGGGAGAGCACTTCCGTGAACCTCCGGACTTCTATGCCCGCTTTCTTAAGCAGCTCTGTCTCTCCGCCCCGGGTCTCTTTCATGAACTGGGTGTAAAGCACTCTCAGGCCTCTGCTCTTTGCCCTTAGGGCCAGGCCAACCCCTGCGGTGGTCTTGCCCTTTCCAGGCCCGGTATAGATATGCACGCGGCCGATGTCAGCGCCATCCCCTGCGGGCTCTTTTGCCATGGCTTCGCGCAGGCACTCATAGAGCAGCCCGTCCATGCGGTCCAGCAACTCCTTGAACCGACCCCCGTGGCTCTTGCCCTTTCCAAACAGGGACTCACGGAGTCCTTTCATCTCATTGTCGGAAGCCTCTTTAAAAGTAAGACGCTCTCCACGCCTGATGGCCGTGGCCTCAAGCGCCAGGAGTCCAGCTCCCTGGGCCGCAAACTCATGCGCCATCTGCTCAAGAGGCGCGAGCTTCGCAGGGCCAAAACATGAGGACAGCTCGCGCGCCAGCCGGTAGAGGGTAAAATACTCAAGCCCCCTCACCCCGCGCCGCCACTGGATCATCCCGTCCGGCTCAGGCCGCTCGAACCAGAGGAAGTTCTTTTTCCCCAACTCGAATAACTCTCTCATGCTCTCATACACTGCGCCCGAGGGCCTGCCAGAGCTTGAGTGCCAGGGCAGGGTCCGCTCAAGCCCGAAGCGCTCCCACAGCGAGCCAAGCACACGCACGCCGTTCATGTTTTTAGGCGAATCAAAATGCACAAGTGAGGCTATCACCGTGCCCTTGCCATATTCAGCCTCCACCACAACAGGGTCATCGCGCATCTTTTGAGGGTCCAGGTTTATGCCGTAGGCCTCTTCAGCCTCCGCCCACGCTCTGCTGTCCATGCCGCTTACAGGCATGTCCGAACTGAAGGCATCGTCGGAGGCGCTGTCCATTCTCGCAAGTACTTTGATGGATTCATCAGCAAGCTCAAACTGCGAGGGCCACCATATTTGGAACTCCGGGTCATCTATCCCGTCCCAGAGCGGACTTTCCCCGAGCTTAAGCCTCACGCTTCCTGCAAGGCTTGGCACGCGTTTATCAAGGGCCTTGCGCTCTATGCTGATAAGGCCAAGCCCGCTGTTGGTTGCAAGCCCTGCGCCTCCGCAAAGCCCTATGTATGCGCCGCCTTCGTGGACGAACCTGCGGATGGCCTCTGCGCCCTCTTTGCCAAGGGCTTTTAGCTTGTTGCTTGCCCAGCCTCCCGGAACGAATAGAGCATCAAAGCCCTCAAGCGCGCCTGTCCGCACATCTTTGGCGCTCACAAGTTCAAAGCCCAGCCCCCCGGCCCTTAATGCCCTGTAGCTCATCAGTCCCCAGAGAAAAGACTCGTCCCACAGGAGCGCGCACTTTCTGCTTTCTAATTTATCAGCCAAGCTCATACTTGTTCTCATACCCGCGCGGAGTGATTATCCTGTCGCGGCTTATGAAGCTCTTTGAGTTTCCTATTATCACAGTGCTCCTCATGCCAATTTCGTGCTCAAGCATCCGCTCAAGATCGGTGACCACCACCAGCTCGTCTTCGCGCATGGCAGAGCGCACTATCCCCACAGGGGTTTCAGCCCGCCTGTGTTTCAAGATAATCTCCCTGGCACTCTCTATCTGCGTCTTTCTGCCCTTGCTCTTGGGGTTATACAGCACGATAACAAAGTCAGCGCTGGCCGCAGCCTCAAGCCTTTTTACGATCACCTCCCACGGGGTGAGCCTGTCTGAGAGGCTGATCGCGCAAAAGTCATGCATCAGCGGTGCGCCAAGCCTTGCCGCACAAGCGTTCAGGGCCGAGATGCCGGGCACCACAAAAACGTCCACAGGGTCGCCCATTGCGCCCACCACTTCATAGGCCAGCCCTGCCATGGCATACACGCCCGGGTCGCCCCCGCTTACAAGTGCCACCCGCCTGCCACTTGCCGCAAGCTCTGCCGCGCGCTTTACGCGGTCCACCTCCTGGGTCATGGCGGAGGAGACGACCTCCTTGCCCGCAAGAAGCGGCTCTATCAGGTCTAAATAGGATTTGAAGCCCACAATAACATCCGCCTTCTTTATAGCGTCCATTGCCTGAGGCGTCATGTGCTCGATACCGCCCGGCCCTGTGCCCACCACCTGCAGGGTTCCCCTTTGCGCAATACAAAGCGCCAGGGTCACGTTCTTGCACTTTACCTTCTTAACCGATAATTCCTTCGCGCCCGAGGCCAGAAGCGCGGCAGGCTCGGCCACTGCCTGCACGCCGAGCGCTTTTCTGGCGGCAGTGGATTCCTCTACTCCATCAACTGTATTGAGTTCCCCGGTGGTAAAGCCCAGAAGCTCCACGCCCATCCGCCGGGCAAACTCAACGAGCCCTGGCTCGCTCTTTTTCTTCTCATGGGTCGCGATACACGCAATGGACAAGGCGGAAAACCCGTTGTCTTTTAAAAACCCCCTGGCCTCGCTCTCTATCTCGTCCGCGCTTGTGCCGGAGTTCACGCCCACGCCGAGGTAAAGCTCTCTGGGCCTCAGCATCAGGGCCTTTGTCTCATACAGCCTGCTTGATATGATAACGTCCGCCTTGTCAGCTTTTGTGATCTCTGGCAGGTCGTCTGCAAGCTCTATCCCTATGGAGGTCTCGTTAAATACCTTAAGTAATGTCTGCCTGATATGCCTTGCCGATATGTGCGGCAGCCATGCCCTGTTCTCTATGACAAGCCCCCTGTCCCTGGCGAACACGTCAATGGAGGTAAGCTCGTTTGCGTCCGTGCCGGTTGTGATAACAGGTGTTGCGCCTGTTATCGCGCCCACCTCTCTTGCAAGGTCATTGGCCCCTGCCTCGTGGCCTCCGGCAAGGCTCACAACGTGTGCGCCCTTCTCGTCCATGACAAGTATTGCCGGGTCTTCTTTTTTGTCCTTGAGGAAAGGCCCCACCGAGCGCACAGCTATTCCCGAGGCCATCACAAAGACCATGGCGCGCGCCGTGGGCCAGTCGCGCTTTACCGAGTCCCTGCCAAAGCTCTCGCACTCCGCCTCCGGCATGGCCTCGCATATTTTCTGTGCAAGCTCCCTGCCCCCGCCGGTTATGTAATAGATTATGACCCTACTTCCTGTAGCCATGTTTAAAGTCCTTATGGTAGAGTTTTGATTCGCGGCCCGTGCGCTCTTTAGAGGCGCGCAGGGACTCGCCAACGAAGATCAGCGCTGTCTTCTTTATTCCTGCCTCCAGTACCTTTGCGGCGATGTCACTTACCGTGCCGCGCACTATCTGTTGCTCCGGCCAGCTTGCGCGCTCAACGACCACAACAGGCGTGTCTTTTGCATACCCCCCGGCCAGAAGCTCTGCGGTAAGTTTGTCCATCATCGAGACACTTAAAAATATTGCCATGGTGGCGCGGTGTGCGGCAAAGCTTCGGATGCTCTCGGCCTCGGGCACGGGGGTGCGCCCGGCCATGCGCGTATGTATCACGCTCTGGCTGACCTCAGGGATGGTAAGTTCCTGCCCAATGGCAGCGGCCGCCGCGCCCACGCTTGAGACGCCCGGCACCACCTCAAAGCCTATGTCCAGCTCGCGGAGCCTCTCTATCTGTTCGCTTATGGCGCTGTAGTAGGACAGGTCTCCCGTGTGCAGCCTCACCACCGGCTTGCCCTCTCTGACCGCAGCAGCCATGACCTCAGTGGTCTCATCAAGGTTCATTCCCGCTGAGTCATGCACCTCAGCCGCCACCCCGTCCATTAGCGCGGGGTTTACGAGGCTTCCGGCATATACGATGACCTCCGCCCCGTCAAGCAGCCTTCGCCCTTTAAGCGTAATGAGATCCGGGTCACCGGGGCCTGCGCCAACAAAATATATCTTTGGTTCCAGGGGTTCCAACTTATTAATGGTTTTCATTTGCCCTCACTTTTATATAAATATCATGTCCTTACTATTATGTCCTCACTATTACAATAGAAAAATAATTAAGCTCGTCGTCCGTGACTTCGGAGAGTTTCTTCACTACCTCCCCGTCAAGCCCCACGCGCGCAACGTACCATGCACGCTCCATGAGGCCCATCTCTTGAAGCAGCCCCTTGACCTCGTCCATCACACGGTGGGTCTTCATGAGCACCACTGTATCGAATTCCTCCAGCGCGCGCCTGAGCCCTTCCTTATATGTCGCAGGCAGTATCGCGACTTTATCGCTTGCAAGCGCCAATGCCTGCCCTGCCGCGGCCCCCGCAGCCATCACCGAACTCACCCCCGGCACAAGGACCACGTTCACGTCTTCGTCTATGGAGGAAAGTGCGTCCATCAGGTGGAAGAACGTGCTGTAGAGCACAGGGTCGCCAAGGGTGATGAACACCGCGTCCCGGCCCGCGTCCATGTCCGAGAGGAGTTTCCGGGCCTCAGGCAATAAAATGTCCCTTTGGGACCCCTTTGTCATGGGAAAATGTATCTCGCGCACCTCTTTGCCATCAAGCTCCACCACAGGCCGGACTATTGAAAGCGCCAGGCTCTCACCGTCTTCTTTGCCCTTAGGCACAAGTATCAGGTCATTGTCCCTTATGAGCCTCACGGCCTTCAGCGTCATTAGCTCCGGGTCTCCGGGGCCTATGCCCACTGCATAAAGGGTGCCACGGGCACCTTTTAGCTTTGGGGCCTGGTCCCCTTTTACCTTTGCCGTTTCTTTTAAAACACCCTGTTGCGAGCTACGGGATGGTTTACTCATTTATTTCTTTACCGCCTTTATTAAAAAGATCTGGTTCTCGGCCTTCAGGTACTCCCTGCCCCCCACCTCTTGCGAGCGAGACACAGAGAGCGAGGTCACCTCAGGGGTCAGCCCCAGTGACTTGAACTCAGAAACCGCCTCCGTGAGGCTCTCAAGGGTTATTGTGGAGACCACCACAATACCTCCCTTCATGGCGGAGATTACAGAGCTTATTATCTCTTTCAGCGATGCCCCGCCGCCGCCTATAAAAACCCTGTCAGGGGCAGCCATGTTAGCAAGCTCTTTAAGCACTTCCGGGGCCTCTCCCTCTATAATGTTTATCTCGCCTGCGCAGAGTTCTTTTGCATTACGCCTGATGTCTTTTACTCGTGACGGGTCTTTCTCTATAGCATATACATGCATCCCCGGGCTCAAGCGCCTGGCCTCTATGCCCACCGAGCCCGAGCCCGAGCCCACGTCCCAGAACACACCCCCTGATGAACCAACAGGAAGTCTCAGTTTATGAAGCGCAACCGCCCGCACCTCGTCCTTTGTGATAAGAGCGCGCTCATGAGCAAACTCATTCTCATTAAGCCCGAACACAGGCGCGTTGCTTTCAGCAGTGAGCACTATCATGATGTTCGGGTCTTTAAACTCCATATGCGAAACCTCTTCAGGCGTCCCCTTGCTTACCCGCTCATCAGGGTACCCAAGCCTCTCAAGCACATGCACCTTGCTCTCAGAGGGGAGCATCTGTGCAAGCTTTGATGGCGAATTCTCACCTCCGGTAAGTATCGCAAGCTTCTGATGTCGCTGGCACAATAGCGGCAGGTCCTCCACGGTCCACTTGCGCTTTGTACTTCCATGCAGGCTTATAAGCTCAGCATCATGCCAGGAGACCCCGATGCGCGAAAACGCTATCTGTATTGAAGAGAGCGCGGGCAGAAGCTCCACCTCAGCCTCAGGGATGGCATCCATTATCTTTGAGCCGATCCCATAGAACAGAGGGTCGCCGGAGGCTACTATAGCGGTGGGGCCAGAAGCCGCGCGCAGAAACTCCATTGTCTCGTCTATCGGAGTGATGACTTTTAACTTTTCACTTATCGAAGAATAAACCGCGTATTCCTTAAGCAGTTCATCAAGCCTTCTGGAGGCAAGCACGCTCTCGGCATTCATGAGCAGCTCCTCTGCCCTTTTGCCGAGAGTTAAAAGTCCGTCAATGCCTATGACGTATATTATCTTCTTGTTATTGTCCGGCATTATCCTTTTACAACCTCGCCCTCATACCCCACAAGCGTCACCTTGACCTTGTGCCCAGAGATACCTGCCGCATACTTGCGGGCGCATTCTATGACCTTCAGCACGTCACTCTTTGAGGAGAGATTGGTAAAAATATCCCTGGCAGTATTATAGTCCCTGTCAGGGAGTTTCACGCCCAGGCCCTTCAGAAACGGCACGGCCCTCTTGACACTGAACGCCCCGGCACGCACGTGCGTATCAGGGGTGCCCATGGCGATCTTCAGCATCTTGGCCCACTGGGCCGCAAGATGTATCTCCTTCAGCGGACGCTTGCGCGTATCTGCAAGGCTCCACTCCACATGGTCCCCCATCATCACATATGCCTTCTCGTCAAATTTATAGTGCTCCATATGCACGCGCTCGCTTGTGCGGCCAGAGGACATGACCACCGTGTCCAGCCCCGCAGCCGCAGCAACATTTAGAGAGGCCGAGATGGTGGCTGTCCAGGCATCGGTGGAAAGCGGCTTTACTATCCCCGTGGTGCCGAGTATCGAGATGCCGCCGATTATGCCGAGCCTCGCGTTCAGGGTCTTCTTTGCCAGGCGCTCGCCATCAGGCACCGTAATTACCACATCCAGGGCACCCACCTTTGCTTTGCCTCCGGCCTTTGCTATGGCCTTCTGCACCTCAGCCAGTATCATCTGCATGGGCACGGGGTTGATGGCCGCGTTTCCCGGCTTTATAGCCAGGCCAGGGCGCGTCACCCTGCCCACGCCCCTTCCGCCAGAAACGTTAAGCGCGCTTTTACGGGTTTTAACCTGACGCACCCTTGCGCATATCTCCGCCCCGTTGGTTACGTCAGGGTCGTCCCCTGCGTCCTTGATAACGGAGGCCTCGGCCCACTGGCCCTCAAGACCCTTGTTCTTGAGCTTGAAGCGGACCTTCTTGCCCGGCTTACCGTCTGGCCCGGCTGGCAGGGTTATCTGCACGCTGCGCCTTCTGTCCTTGCTTAAAAGCAGCTCCGCTGCAGCGCGCGCCGCAGCCGCCGCACACGCGCCCGTGGTGTAGCCACTCCTTAAAGGACGCTTAGCTTTTGCCATGATCTAGCCTCTCTATCAACATCCTCCGCGCCTCCCCAACAGTCAGGGGAATACGGTCGAACTCTATATTGTCCTCATGCTTTAGTTTCCATATAAGCTCAGCAATATGGGGCAGCCTCAACTTCACTTCGGCCATCTCCTCAGGCGCGCCAAAGACCTCCTCCGGAGTGCCGCCTCTTTTTAGCTTACCCTTGCTCATTATGAAAAGCCTGCTTAAAAAAAGCGGCACCAGGTCTACGCTATGGCTTGCCATCACTATGGTCACCCCTTTGTCCCGGTTAAGCCCAGTGAGCAGGTCCATCATCTTGTACTCGCCCATGGGGTCAAGCCCTGCCGTGGGCTCGTCCATTAATAGTATCTCATGGCCCATGGACAGCAGGCCCGCTATGCAGATGCGCTTTTTCTGGCCGTAGCTTAAGTGGTTGATATGCACATCCTTAAACTCCTCCATCTCCACGGCCTCTAATGCATAGGCCACGCGCTCCGTTATCTCGGTGCTTGTAAACCCCATGTTTTGCGGCCCAAAGGCCACGTCCTCGCCCACGGTGCTCCCAAAGAGCTGAGCGTCCGGGTTCTGGAACACAAGTCCCATCACACGGTACACGTCGCGGGCCGAGAGTTTTTTTATCTCTCTACCATCAAGCTCCACGCTGCCTTCGTAGTCACTAAGAAGGCCGTCCATAACGTTCAGCAAGGTGGTCTTCCCTGAGCCGTTTGCGCCGAGCACCCCGATGAATTCGCCCTTTCTGATTTCGAGGTCTATACCGCTTAAAGCCGTTGCCCCTGAGGGGTAGCGATACCCCACTCCTTTAAGCCCTATACGAGTGGAAGTTTCCATAACACCACCATCCCTGCCATAAGTATCACCGCTCCTGCCAGCTCACTTGGTTTAAAAGGTTTCTTGTCAACTTCTGGCATCCTGCCGTTGTATCCGCGCTGCTTGAGGGCTGTGGTCATATGTACTGAGTGGTCAAAGGCGCGTATCACCAGGCTGCCTGAGAGTATGCCAAAAGAATTGAAAGACCTTCTGATGGAAGAATAGCCGAGACGATTCTTCTGCGCTTTATAAATGACCTCAGCCTCCTCAAAGAACATCATCACATACCTTACCGCAAACATCATAACCTCTATAAAAGTACGCGGCACCCTGAACCAGGCAAGCCCGCTAAAGAACTCCACAAAGGGGGTTGAAACGCTCACAACAGTAACAAGCCCCACGGCTGCCGCAAGCCTGAGGGCGATCATCCCGCCTGCTTGCAGCCCGTCCTTATAAAAAGTAAACTCAAACCCAAAGGGAGCAAAGCTTATAAGGGGCTCGCTCCCGGAGAGCCCTTTCAATATAACAAGCCCGGTCACAAGCACCATGGGCTCAAGTATACGGAGCATGAAAACCCTCGCAGGCACACGGAGCCAGAGACACGTGCCCACGCAAAGCGCTGCCACCACAAGCGGGAAGACCACCCCCGCGTGGCTCAACACAAGTGCGAGCATGCCCGCCAGGACGAGTATCTTTACCCGCACGTCTATGTCTATAAGGTTTTCCTTTGCTCCGCCAATAGTGTGCATTAACCCTTGCTCTCAGTACTGTTTTCAGTTACTGGCGCTTCAGCTATTAGCTTACGGTAAAAATATCCCGCAGCGAACCCGCCTATAGTGCCTGCTCCCAGAAAAACAAAAAGGAGCAAATCACCCTGGTCAGTGTTAATGAGCGGGGTCACAGGCTTACGCCCATGCTCCTTTGCAATCTCCTGCACGACTGTCTCGTCCACGCCCTTCCATTTACCTTCGGCAAATGCGGCTACCGAAGAAAAGACGGCAAGGGCGCATATGGCGATCAAGAGGACCCTCATCATGCGTGCGCCTCTTTTTCTGGTTTCATGATCTTGAGCTTTATCAGGATATCCGGCCTTCGCTTCACTAAAAGCGATACCATCCCGGCAGTAACAAAACCCTCAAGTATCCCGATGGGCACCTGCGCGGGGATAAAGGCAAGCACTATCTTTATGAACAAGGGCATAAAGGGCTCGCTTCCCCTGATGCCAAGGGCGAGCACGGCGCTCGTGGCAATATAGGTCGTCCAGTCAGCCACTATCCCCGCAACAAGCGCTGCCGGGAACAGCCCAAACCCAACCCCCCTAAGGGTGCGAAATGCGACATAACCGCACAAGGCTCCAACAACACCCATTGAGAGCACGTTGCCCCCAAGGGTACTCAGGCCGCCGTGTGCCATAAAAAGCGCTTGCATCAATAACGCGGCAGCCGCTATGACCACGCTTATCCAGGGGCCAAATAATACAGTCGTAAGCCCAATGCCGGTGGGGTGAGACACACTTCCCACAACAGGCACTGGCACTGGCATGGCCGATATTATGAACACCACCGCCGCAAGCAGGCCCGCAAGTGGTTTAAACGTCATATCGTCCAGGGAGATCTTCTTGAGCTTAAAAAGACCAAAGAAGAAAAAAGGAAGCGCCACCGCCCACCAGAGGATCGCCCACCTCGCGGGCAGGAGCCCCTCAGCTATATGCATGGCAAATGCATCGGACGGCACAAATAGCACCAGTGCCATCAGCAATAAAACTCTTTGCATTGCCTAGTCCTTCTTCCCCGCGATCATGAGTATCGCGTTTACTATTGCTACTGCCACCGGAGTGCCGCCACGCCTGCCGGCGTTCGTAATATACGGGAAATCCTGCACCGCTAATTCCGCCTTGCTCTCTACAGCGCGGACAAACCCCACAGGCACTCCAACCACAAGGTCCGGCTTTATCTTGCCTTCCTTTATGCGCTCAATCACACGATACAAAGCCGTAGGCGCGTTGCCTATGACGACAATGCCCGTGTTCTCATCAATGGCCTCGTCCATGGCGATCTCGCTTCTGGTCTTGCCCTGCACTGCCTCTACAGCACCAACCTTGCATATGGCCTTGCCGCCCCAGGAGTTAAGAATACGAGAGTTAATGCCCGCGCGCACCATCTCCACGTCAGTGACGATGTTCTTTCCAGCCCTGATGGCTTTGAGCCCAGCTTCCAGCGCATCAGGGGTAAAGGTCAGCGTGCCAAGGAAGCTGAAGTCAGCGGTGGCGTGTATCACGCGCTTTACTATTGGGTGGAGCTTCTCGTCGAAACTCGAAAAATCAGCGTCCTCCGAGAGGACCTCAAAGGACTTGTCCTCTATCTCCTGCGGCTCAAACCCGGCGGCCTCGTTCATCCGCTCCATCACCAGGGCCACAAGCCTCTGAGAAACACCAAGGGGCTCTGTGTAGACGAACTCTACATCAGGTGAGGACTTCTTATACCCCTCTATCACCTCCGGGATGTCCTTTGTGACATGCATGCCCGCGCTCAGGAAATACGGGTGAATTATTACCTTTTTTGTCCCGTTTTTTAACGCTGCATCAAGCGCGTCCTGCAGGGTCGGCGACTGGAACTGGAGGTAGGCGGTGAACACGCACTCATCAGCACACCCCGGGTGGAGTGATTCGTGGAGCATCCTGCCCACCACGTCCATGTTGTTGGCGTCTTTCTTAGGGCTTCCGTGCCCCACAAGTATTATCTTCTCCATTTTTAAATGTCTCCTTTTATAAATTTCACCATATGCCGGGCAGCTTCAGGCCTCGCGCCCCAGTGCAGGTGCGTATAGCTTGCGAGGGTCTTTTTATATGAGACGGACTTTATATCGTCAGAGTCCTCGCCAAGCACGTTATAGTTCACCCCATCCGTATCATGGTGCGAGGTGATCTTTGAGTAATGGAACTCATGCCCGCGAATTTTATCACCTTTAGACCCAAGGATATTATCATTAGCGAGCTCCACTTCCCTGTAGCCAAGAGCGCTTCTTTTGCCCATAAGCTCGGTCTCTATGGGAAGCACTCCGCACATCTCACGCTTGATGCCCTCTATTGTTAGGTTTGAGCCAAGGTACATGAGCCCGCCGCACTCGGCATAAACCGGCCCGCCGCTTAGTGCCCACTCGCGTACGCTTTCGCGCATGGAGGCATTGGCGTTTAATTGGCTTGAGTACATCTCAGGGTACCCGCCTCCAAGGTAGAGGCCATCTATGCCAGATGGAAGCTCGCTGTCATGAAGCGGGCTGAACTCGATAATCTCAGCCCCCGCATTGCTTAAAGCATCCAGATTATCTTCATAGTAAAAGCTGAAGGCCCTGTCGCGGGCAACGGCTATCTTTATATTTTTTGATAACGGGTCGCCCTCTTTAAGAGGGATCTCATTATTACCCTCATCACTTATATCTGAAGCCAGCTCAGCCACGCGGGCCATATCGATATACTCACTTACCACAGAGGCAAGGACTTCTATGACATCCTCAGAGAGAGCGCCCTCTTCGGCATTCATAAGGCCCAGGTGGCGCTCTGGTATCTGGAACTTCGCCTCTCGGGGAAGGTGCCCAAGCACCTCTATGTCAAGATGGCTTACAGCATCTTTGAGCCGTCTAAAATGCTTTGCGGAGCCAACGCGGTTGAATATCACTGCATCCACGGGGGCACCAGTGCCCTTGCTATAGTTTTTAAAACCCTCCACAATCGCAGCCGCGCTCTCTGCCATGCCGTAAGCGTCCACCACGAGCACGACCTTCGCGCCGGTGGCTTTGGCAAGTGCCGCGGTGCTTCGCTCATCCCCGTCAAAGTACCCCATCACGCCCTCGATTATTGAGGCTTGCGCCTTAGAGGAATGTCTCCGGAGACTCTCACCCACGTAATCCTCTCCACACATCCACAGGTCGAGGTTTCGTGAAACCCTTCCTGTAACAAGCGCGTGCAGACCGGGGTCAATGAAATCGGGGCCTGCCTTAAAGGGCTGCACGCTCAAGCCCTTTTGCACAAGGGCCGCCATCAGCCCAAGCGCCACCGTGCTCTTTCCGCATCCGCTGTTTGTCCCTGCCACGATGAGTGCCATTGCTATCGCACTCCCTCAAGTATCTCTTTCATTGCCTCAAGAAGAAGCGAGTTCTCTTTCCTTGTCCTCACAGCCACGCGCAGGTGCTTTTTCACCAGGCCCCGAAAATCAGAACAATCTCGCACGAGGATGCCCCGCTTTAGAAGACCGCCAATAAGCCGGTCCACGGCAGTGGTCTCCATGAGCAGATAATTTGCCTCCGAGGGATACACCCTGAATCCAAGTGCTTCCAGCTTTCTTTTAAGCAGCCCCCTCTCACGCCTGACGTAATCCCTTGAGCGCCGGACAAACCCTGTCTCTCCAAGAGCGGTCATAGCCGCGCGCTCGGCAAGCACATTTACGCTCCAGGGCTCCTTGTGCTTGAGCACGGCCTTCATTATTTGCGGCGGCATGCTCGCAAAGCCCACGCGCAAACCGGCCAGGGCGTAGAACTTCGTAAGCGAGCGGAGCACTACAAGATACTCACCCGCCTGGCCCTGCTCCCCAAGCACGGAGTGCTCCGGGCAGAAATCGACGAACGCCTCGTCAACGACCAGTACGCATTTATTTTCCCTGGCATGGCTAGCCAGTTCTAAAACCTCTTGTCGGGGCAGCACCGCCCCGGAGGGGTTTCCGGGGTTACAGAAAAACGCCATGTCTGCGGTTCCCATGGCGCGCATGAGGGCGTCCATCTCAGGCAGAAAGCCCTTGGATGCGCTCATGATAAAGTGTTCCACCTTTGCCCCGGCCAGCCTGCTGGCTCGCTCGTACTCGGAGAAGGTGGGAGAAGCTATAACCACTTTCTTGGGCTTCAGGGCGCGGGGGAGAAGATAAATAAGCTCAGTGCTCCCGTTGCCGGGGATGATGTTCTCGGGGTCAATCTCGTAGCACTCCGAGATAGCCTCCTTCAGCCGGGTGCTCTCTGTATCAGGATAATGCAGCACATCCCCCACCCATGTCTTTATGGCATTTCTGGCCGCAGGCGGCATGCCCATAGGATTTATTGACGCGCTGAAGTCCAGCACGCCCTGGCCTTCAAGCCCAAGCGCAAGCGCAGCCTTATATACGTTTCCTCCATGTATCGAATCATGGCTCATAATATTCCCCCAAGTATGATCGCAAGTGCCGTAAACCCAAGCCCGAGCAGCGAGGCCATTATCACGATGGACATACCGCGCCTTACGTGCGCCTCCTCCACCGGAGCGCCTTCTTCATTTATATATGGCTTCTCCGTAACAACCCCTGCGTATATTGCCGGGCCGCCCAGCTTCACGCCCACCGCCCCCGCCATTGCGGCCTCTGGCACTCCCGCGTTCGGGCTTGTGTGCTTCCTGCCGTCGCGCCACATTATGGACAAGGCCCGGCGCGCTTCCTTGAGGTCAAAACCCGAGCTCAAAAAAGACGCAAACACAAATAAAAGCCCCGTAATGCGTGCCGGGACGAGGTTGAACAGATCGTCAAGCCTGGCCGAGGCCCAGCCGAATTTAATGTACTTCTCACTCTTGTAGCCAACCATTGAATCAAGGGTGTTCACCGCCTTATACGTAAGCGCAAGGGGAAGCCCGCCTATGGCCAGGTAAAATAGCGGCGCGATGACCCCGTCCGAGGCGTTCTCGGCCAGGCTCTCAAGCGCTGCGCGGCGCACCCCCTCATGGTCGAGTTTTTTAGTGTCGCGGCCCACGATCTTCCCCAGCCTTGCCCTTGCAGAGGTCAGGTCAGGGGTGTCTACCACAGCCTTCACAGAATCAATAAGCCCCCGCAGGGCAAGCGTGGAAGCAACAAGGTATATATATATGATTATCCCGATTATCCTGTAATCCCCCGCAGGCAATCCCCGCAGGTAATCATTAAGCGCCCATGTTGCCGCAAACGTGCCGCCAGCTACAAACAAAACGAGCAAGATCCCGCCTGCGCGGCCAGATAAAAACCCGGCCCATGGCCTGTCACCCCTTGTGCTGTCAACAAAACCTATAAACCTCCCAATGGCGCGCACCGGATGGGGCAGCCAGCGGGGGTCCCCGATTAGCATATCAAGGGCAAAGGCCAGGAAAAGCTCCACCGGGCCCATCATATGAGCGCCTCTATTGCTTTCATGTCCAGATGCTCCTCAAGGAACCTGGCCCAGCGGTCCATGCCATGCTCACGGAAGTCCTGATAGCTGAAGGGCACACGCGCCCCATCTATCCTGCGCTCATTCCTTACGCTTTCAAGCATGGCCTCCCTGAACCCGTCGTCGTCGAATATTCCGTGGAGATAAGTGCCCCAGACGTTGTCCTTAACCGAGCCGTCAGCCACCTTCTCTCCTGCTTTCAGGCGCGTCACATCAAAGGCCCCCATCTCTCCATTTCCTGCTCTGGTGATGCCCATATGTATCTCATATCCCCTGACCGAGCCACCATATCCATATAAGGATGTAGTGCCCTCGCTCCGGGAGGTGACCTTCACTCCCCTGAACTCTGTCTCGATGTCCAGGAGCCCAAGCCCCTCGGTCTCTTTTCTTTCGCTCTCAACCCCGTCGGGGTCAAGTATTCTTGCGCCGAGCATCTGGAGGCCGCCGCACACGCCAACCACAGTGGTGCCCTTCTGGGCCGCGCGCTTTATGGCCTTGTCCAGCCCCGCCTCCCTGAGGGCCAGAAGGTCATGCACCGTGTTCTTTGTGCCGGGCACTATAACAAGGTCCGCATTGGCTATCTCGTCAGCGCTCCGGGAATATACAAGCTCCACCGACGGGTCGTGGCGCAGGGGGTCAAAGTCCGTGAAGTTAGATATATAGCCAAGGCGCACCACAACCGCCTTGAGCCTTCCGGTGCCGTCTCCGCTTGAGCTTGCCATAAGGCCATCAAGGGCCAGCCCGTCCTCCTCGTCAAGCCCATGGTCGCGAAAATAAGGAAGCACTCCAAGGGTGGGTATGCCCGTGCGCTCAAATATCATATCGAGGCCCGGATCAAGTATGTCCTTATCGCCCCTGAACTTGTTTATAACGAATCCCTTAATAAGCTTCGCATCGTCTCCAACCAGTGAGACGGTCCCTGCAAAAGATGCGAACACACCCCCGCGCTCTATGTCGCCAACAAGCAGCACAGGGCTCCCAAGATGCCGGGCCACGCGCATGTTCACGATCTCTTCCTTCATTAGATTAATCTCAGCCGGACTCCCCGCGCCCTCTATGACGATGAGGTCATGCTTGCTGCTCAGGCGCTCGTAGGCCGCGGTCACATACTTCCACGCGCTGTCCTTGAACGCATAGTACTCCCTGGCGGTCATGTCCGAGTGCACCGTGCCGTCAAGTATCACCTGGCAGCCCTTCTGGCCCGTGGCCTTCAGGAGCACGGGGTTCATGTCCACGTGTGGCTCCACGCGCGCGGCCTCGGCCTGGAGCGCCTGTGCGCGCCCGATCTCCGCCCCCTCATGCGTGATAAAAGAGTTAAGGGCCATGTTCTGGGCCTTAAAGGGCGCGACCTTCAGCCCCCTGTCTGCAAATATGCGGCACAAGCCCGCCACAAGCAGGCTCTTGCCCGCGCCCGAGCACGTCCCCTGTATCATTAATGGAGATGCCATTATATTTTTAATCCACCATCTCTCCGTTCACGCCTGCTGACTCAAAGGTCGCCATCTCCTTATATATCCTCAAGCCCGCCTCAACAAGCATCATCCCCAGCGCTGCGCCCGTGCCCTCGCCAAGCCTGAGTTCAAGGTCCACAATGGGCTTAAGTCCCATCTTCTCAAGCATTGCGCTCTGGCCCACCTCAACCGACTTGTGCGCGGATATCATGTACTCAGCGCACTTGGGCTCAAGTGTATGGGCGATAAGCGCACCGGCAGTTGATATCATGCCGTCCACAATAACAGGCACGCGCTCTATGGCAGCGCCAATGCATACTCCGGCAATGCCGCCAATTTCCGCGCCGCCCACCTTTGCCAGCACATCCAGCCCGTCGGCAGCATCAGGCGAGTTCTTCCTGATCGCCTGCTCTATGACACTGACCTTGTTCTTAAATGCCTCGTCAGTGATACCCGTACCGTAGCCAGTGACATCCACCACCGGCTCACCTGTAATGACCGCCGCAATAGCGCTTGAGGGCGTGGTGTTGCCGATGCCCATATCGCCGGTGCCGATCATGGTGTAACCTTTTCTCTTGTACTCGCGCACAAGCTCTATGCCCACCTCAATGCACTGTTCAGCCTCCTGGCGGGTCATGGCAGGGCCCTCAAGCATATTGGCAGTGCCGCTTACGACCTTCTTGTGGACCAGGCCCTTGGTCTGGCCGAAATCATAGTTCACGCCGATGTCCACCACGGCCACGTCCGCCCCGGCATGGCGTGCAAGCACGTTTATGCCAGCCCCGCCGGCCAGGAAGTTCATCACCATCTGCGGGGTGACCTCGCTTGGGTAAGCTGAGACCCCGGCCTTTGTGACCCCGTGGTCGCCGGCAAAGGTGAAGACCACCTTCTTAGCTATCTCGGGCATGGTGTTCTCTGTAATAGCCACGATCTGGGCGGCAAACTCCTCAAGCCTGCCGAGGCTTCCGGGGGGCTTTGTAAGGTTGTCGAGCCTTTTCCTGGCCTGCTCAAAGTAATCATCATCCAGAGACTTTATCTTTGCCAACTCGTCTTTAAGCATCCGACCTCCATACTTTTGCGTTACCTGTGTTTACCCTGCTGTCAAATCTATATGCAGCCCTAAGCGACTGGGGTGTCTCGCCCCAGCCGCAGTGAACCAGTTTTTATTCTTTGCCAGTTTCTATTCTTTGATGGATCCAGCCATGTCTTCTGCGAACACGCCTTTCAAGATGTTGGCCGCGCAGAACTTTCCGCACATTGAGCACCCGTCCTCGCTTGGGTCGTTGCGCTTGTCCTTTATCTCCTTTGCACGCACCGGGTCAATGGCAAGCTCCATCTGACGCTTCCAGTCCAGGTCCCTGCGGGCCTTGGACATCTCCATATCCTTATCGCGCTTGCCGAGCTTTATCATGTCGCCAATGTGGACGGCTATCTTCGAGGCAATAATCCCCTCGCGCACGTCTTCGGGGTAAGGCAGCCCCAGGTGCTCGCTGGGTGTGACGTAGCAGATAAAGTCCGCGCCGTATGCCGAGGAAAGCGAAGCCCCGATGGCTGCGGTGATATGGTCATAGCCAGGGGCGATGTCAGTTGTGATGGGGCCAAGCATGTAGAAGGGGCTCTCGCCGCTCATCTTTTTTTCGAGTATCACGTTTGCCTCTATCTCGTCGATGGGGATATGTCCCGGACCCTCCACCATTGTCTGGCAGCCCTGGTCGCGCCCGAGCTCTGCAAGCTCACAGTTAATGAGAAGCTCCTGTATCTGAACCCTATCGGTGGCGTCGTGGATCGCGCCCGCGCGGAAACCGTTGCCGAGGCTCAAGACCGCGTCGTACTTCTTCATAAGCCCAACCACCTTGTCGTAATTCTCGTAAAGGGGGTTCTCCTTTTTATTGTGGAGCATCCATGCCGTAAGGTATGACCCGCCCTTTGAGACCATCCCGCCAAAGCGGTATTTCTGCTTTTTGAGCATCTCCACGGTCATCATGTTGATGCCGCAGTGTATTGCCATGAAGGAGACACCGTCTGCAAGCTGCTCCTCAAGCACGTCCCACAGAAGCTCTTCGGGCATCTCAACGGCAGAGCCGTATTTCTCGATGGAGATGGCAAATGCCTCATAAAGCGGCACCGTGCCAACAGGAAGCTTGATGGCGTCCATCACCCGTCTTCTGAGGCCCTTGATGTCTCCGCCCACGCTCAGGTCCATGAGAGTGTCCGCGCCTGTGTCCTCTGCCACGTGTGCCTTTTCCACTTCCATGTCCATATCAGAGATAAAGGTGGATGTGCCGATGCTGGCGTTGATCTTGGTTGAAAGGCCCTTGCCGATGCCTACTGCGTTGATGTCCGCCCTGGGGTTTGCGGGGATGACGATCTTCCCCTGTGACACCCTGCGCCGGACAACCTCAGGGTCAACTCCTTCCTTGCGTGCAACTTCAAGGATAAGGTCTGTTGCCTTTTCTTTTGCAAGCTCCAACTGAGTCATTGGCTGTGTCATGGTTTAAATACCTCCGTTAGTACGTGGCGCAGTGTATTTTGCGTGGAACAAAAAAAACCCCACAACCAATAAATAGGTCGTGGGGACTGCACCCTGTTTCCTTGATCCCCTATTTCCACGTAAGGGCGGCGGTTTCGGAGTTACCTCTCCTAGTCGCACTGGCCTTTAGCACACACACAGGCAGGTCTTCTGGCTTCCGGATCATCCTACTTGCCCGGCCTTCCCATCCCGGTGTTCCGAGACAGTGGCAGGGGGGGCTTTCGTACCCGGTTACAGCGGCGGGACCGCTCCCGATTCTAACGGGATTCCCTATTACGCCCCAAAGTCAGGGCACCTGTAATTCTATTATTAGCACATCGGGGTAGATATTGCAATCAGGGGAACCCTAGTGCGTAAAGAGCCAGCCTTCCGTAGAAACGCTGATAGCAATATACGTAAAGTAAGATAGACAGATAAATTCAGCTCTTTAAATGTAACCGCCTGAATTAAGCTTATTCCATATAAATAGAATCCAGCTTGCACTCAGACTAATGAAGTGGCGACGGAGCGGTGTATTGGCAAGTCAATATTTCACTTGCCCTGCCACTGAATAGAGGGCTGCGTTGTATGATGCCGCAGCCCTCTTTTGGACAGGTTTTTCAGACTGCAACAGGCTCTATATTCTCCGGGGAACCAACTGTGTGCTCATAATAGAGCGTCCGGCTGCAAGGCCATGGCGTGGCAGGACAGGTTCGACCTCTAAATAAATATAATGTTATAATTTTCATCACGATGGACTTCAGATACGAATTCAAGGACAAGCTGCTTTTCTACTTCAACTATTTCTACACAAAGGTCTTCTGCCTCTGGATGGAGGTCAAGAGGCCAAAGCTCAGGATGTTCATATACGAGATGCTCTACTCCTCTCAAAAGCTCCTGGACTACTCCTCCATGTACGCTTCTCCCTTCAACGTCACCGAGGTTGAGACCATGTTTGGGAGGTTCAAGGTGCGCCAGGGTACTGTGGACATGTCCAACGTCTCGCCCGCATTCGAGCGCCCTGACGTGGATTACCTGCTAAACCTTCTGGGGGACCTGAGACTTGATGGCAAAAGGGTCCTGTTTCTCGACATAGGGGCTGACCTTGGCACCTACTCCATCACGGTGGGCAACAGGTTCATGGGCTCCGGCGCTTTAAGGCTCATGGCCTTCGAACCCGCGGCATCAAGCTTCGCCCTCCTTCAGGAGAACATCTCCTTAAACGGCCTTGAGGGAATCTCCACGCTCCACAACAAGGCCCTATGGGATGTGGATGGCCTGGAACTTGATTTCTCGTTCAACCCCGAGGCCCCAGGTTCAAGCGGCGTAAGGGCATCGGGCGGTCAGAAAGTGACCACAATTAAATTGGATACCGCGCTCAGTTCCTGTCAGGAGGACTATGACGTGCTGGTTATGAAGATCGATGTTGAGGGAGCCGAACAAAAGGTACTCAAAGGAGCGGCAGAGGCACTGGGCTTGGCAAAAGACACCTATCTGCTGGTTGAAGACTTTGTTGAGACAAGCATCATTTCGTACCTGGAGCAGGCTGGCTGGGAATTTATGGCCAAGAAGACCCCCTACAACAGCTTCTGGCGCCTTCCGCCCAAATAGCAGCAGCCCTCCTGGGCTACCCTTGTCCGCCAACGGGCACAATGTTCTCAGGCGTGTCATGGGCCGCTGAGTTCACAGCCGCACCAACCTCGTATCCTCTCATCAGGGCTGGGTCCAGGGGACTTAATAACCCAAGCAGCCCGTCCCTGCCAGAGCCCTGGGCCAGCCACGGCGCGATGGCTTCCGGCCTCAGTATGACGGGCATTCGGTTATGCACCTGCCCAACAAGGGAATTCGCCGCTGTAGTGATTATTGCGCACTCCTTCCGGACACTTTTGTTGCTTTCTCGGCCGCGAGTTAAAATTCCGGCAAACCCGAACACGTCCTCCGAGGCAAGACGGAAATAATATGGCGCCTTCACTTTCCCCCCGCGCTTCCACTCATAAAAACCGTCCGCAACAATAACGCACCGGCCAGTCTTAAATGCCTTCTTGAAAGTCGCCTTCTCGGCCACGCCCTCGGCCCTTGCGTTAAACAGCAGTTTACTCTCGTCCCACCCCGGCGTTATTCCCCAGCGCGCGCGGTGGAGACTTCTTACTCCACCTTCTGCCGTAACCACCGCCACCTCCTGAGACGGAACGATATTATAAGATGGCCCGTAACTGTCCTGGAGCCCCTCATCCACTTCGTCAACTTCAAAGGCGCCCTCTATCTCAAGGAGCCTCGTATGAAGCGTAAACCTTCCGCACATAGGTAATTGTACACCCATTTTCCTTTAATATTTCCGCGCCTGATGCTCAGACGCATAAGCAGAGGAGTTGACAGACTGTGTTGAGAATGATTATCATTATCAACAAGAAAGGATGTGTACCATGTGTGTTGCGCTTATTGGAGGCATGAAGAGACTTGAAAGAAACTATATTGCTGAGGCCAGAAAGCACGGTATTAAACTAAAGGTCTTTAACGCATCAGTACCCTCCATGGCATCTAAGTTAAAGAGTGTGGACGCTGTGGTTGTCTTCACTAACAAGGTTTCGCACAACGCAAAAAAACAGGCCGTATGTGTTGCGAGATCCAATGACATACCGCTTTACACTTATCACTCTTGTGGCATTTGCACACTTAGGGAATGCCTTGGTCACCTGAAAGGAAAGGATAACTAATATGTCGGCAATAGTTATCGGTAGCAAGAAGAGCCTCATGCGAATAACCAGCAAACTCATGGACTCAAACTTCACAAACATTATTTTTCTTGACTCGGGCAAAAATAAACCCGATATTCCCATGGTATCGCTCCTTGCCTTTGTGGACTTTCTCTTATTGGGAAGTGACTCACATGAATCTCCGCACCTTGAACGCATCCTTATTGAGGCAAAGGTAAGGTCCGTTACAGTGATCAAGGAAGAGAGCATCGCCCAAAGAGTCTCTTTCCTATAAATGCAGCCCAGCAAATTAGACTCACTGGTTTAAGTGGTATAATTTTGTTAGACCATTTAATTGTCTGGAGGAAGGGAGGCATCCGCTATGAGCCATAAATGTCCGAGCTTTGGCGTATTTGCGTCCGTCGCTACCGCAGGTTCAGCCGTGGGTGTGATTGTGGCCTGGGCCTCTGTCACATACCTTTTGGACTTGCCGCTAATACTCTCGATTGCCGCAGGAGGGGCATCTGCCCTGGCAGTCATTCTTGCCTTGGGGGCAACGGTGGTGTTGCCTTCACTTAAACAGTGCCGCTCTTCTTTTTCAAAGATCGCCATCATGGGCAAGGTATTTGAAGCAAGCACAGAGGCAGTTGTCATCACTGACCACGCAAACCGCGTCATAGAGGTAAACGACGCCTTCACCCAGATAACCGGCTTCAAAAAAGAAGAGGTGCTGGGCAAGGACCCCGGTATCATGAAAAGCGATCACCATGGCCCGGAGTTCTACAGGCAGATGTGGGAGGAGATCAGAAAAACAGGAAGCTGGCAGGGCGAGGTCTGGGACCTCAAAAAGGACGGCACGTCCTATCCCAAATGGCTGTCTATCCGCACCCTGAAGGACGCCGGGGGCGAGATCACAAAACACATAGGAGTGTTTTCCGACATCACCCCGGTGAAGGAGACCCAGGAGCTGCAAGAGTTCATGGCCCACTATGACAGCCTCACGCGCCTACCAAACCGCGCCTTTTTCAACGAACGGCTGCGCCAGGCAATGCGCCAGGCCGATACCACCGACCTCATGGTAGGAGTGCTCCTTGTGAACCTTGACCGCTTTAAGTACATAAACGACACCATCGGCCACGCAGCAGGAGACGTAATGCTCAAGGCTGCCGGCCAGCGCATAAACAACTGCATCCGCAAAAGCGATACGGTTGCCCGCCTTGGCGGAGACGAGTTCGCGGTCATTCTTACAAGCGTTGCAAAGGACAAGACCGCAATCTCCGTGGCCAGAAAGATAGTCGAGGCCATGCATCAGCCCGTTATGGCCGGGCGCCACGAGATGCACTCCACCGCCAGCATCGGGCTTACCCTCTACCCTATAGACGGGGACAAGCCCAACCAGCTTCTGAAGAACGCCGAGATCGCCATGCACCAGGCCAAGGAATCAGGGCACAACACATACAGGGTATTCACCAGCGAGATGCGAGAGAAGGTGCGCGAGCGCCTGAGGGTGGAGAGCAACCTCAGACAGGCCATTGAACGCAACGAACTCGTGCTTCACTACCAGCCGCAGGTGGATCTGAGGACCGGGCGTATCTGCGGCATGGAGGCCCTTATCCGCAGGCAGGAGTCCGACTGGCTCGTGCCCCCAGGCGTGTTCATCCCGGTGGCCGAGGAGACGGGCCTCATAATGCCCATCGCGGCCTGGACGTTCAAAGAGGCCTGCACCCAGGTCAAGCAGTGGCAGGACAAGGGGCTTTCACCTCCGCGCGTGGCCGTGAACATCTCTGCCACGCATTTCAATTCCCCGGGCTTTGTCAGCGAAGTGGAGGCCGTGCTTGCCTCAACAGGCCTGTCCCCCTCTCTCCTTGAGATAGAACTCACCGAACGCGTCATCATGCACAAGGCCGATGAAGTAACACAGAAGATAAACGAGCTGAAGGAGATAGGGCTCTGCCTCTCCATAGACGATTTCGGCACTGGCTACTCCTCCCTGAGCTACCTCAGGCGATTCAAGGTGGATAAGCTCAAGATAGATTATTCCTTTATCAAAGACCTCATCGAAGGCCCAGACTCAGGCGGGGCCACCATCGTCAAGGCCATCATCTCCCTTGCCCATAACCTCGGTTTCACTGTCATTGCCGAAGGGGTGGAGAAAAAAGAACAGCTTGATTTCCTTGTGGCAGAGGGATGCGACGAGGTACAGGGCTTTTATTTCAGCTTCCCCCTGCCAGCGGAGAAATTCCAGGCTCTGCTTGAGTCAGGTGAGCCCCTGTACCCTGGCGCTAAGGGCTGAGCAGCCCATGCCCGCATGACAGCATCCGCCCGCGTGATCAAGGAGGGCCTGCCCAGGGCCATCCAGAACGTGGAGGGCATCAGCCTCCTCTCTGCTGAAAGCCCAGACCCCACAGTGATAAATTCTCTGCCCGGGGAATTATACTAATGGATGATCCTGATGAGTAATATGAACAGCCCTGCCGCCTTGAAGCAGACAGGTTATTACAGAGAGAGCTTGAAAAATCTTTTACTCTTGTCCGTCCTGGCCATGGCTCTTTTGCTGCCCGCAGCAAGCTGGGCGGATGACGAGCCCTATAAGATAGATAAGGCCGATAAAGCCGATAAAGTAGGAGTCGAGGAAAAGCTCGGGCAGAGCATTCCGCTTGATATCGTGATGAGAGATTCCCACGGGACAGAGGTAAGGCTTGGGGACCTCATTGAGCGCCCCACGGTCCTGAGCCTGGTCTACTTCGAATGCAGGAACATGTGCCCCATGATACTTGCAGGCAAGGCAAGGGTGTTTGGCAAACTCGACCTGACGCCGGGCAAGGACTACTCCCTCATCACTGTAAGCTTTGACGAGCTTGACACGCCTGAGACTGCGGCACAAGCGAAAAAAGATTACCTGAATGCCATGGGGGAGGGAAAACCCTTTCCAGAGGACCAGTGGCGCTTTCTCACAGGCGATGCCCGTGCGATAAGCCGCCTTATGGAAAGCGTGGGCATGAGGGTCATGCGAACTGATGGCGGTTTTTCACATGTGGCCGTACTGGTCGTGCTCTCGCCCAAAGGGAAGATCATCAGGTACATATACGGGACGACCTACCTGCCATTTGACCTGAAGATGGCCCTCACGGAGGCCGAGGCCGGACGGGTCTCCATAAGCGCCCGGAGGGTCCTGCTCTACTGCTTCAGCTACGACCCCGAGGGCAAGCGCTACGTATTCAACGTCATACGCGTGGCCGGGACAGTCACCTCATTATCTGCTATCATATTTTTTATATACCTTGTACGCAGCTCGGGCAAACGGCGCAAGGAGATGGGCATGGATATAGACGATGAGTGAACCAAACTTTCTTGAGGCAGAGGGGAAATACTCCGGGATCAGGTCCTGGATATTCTCCACCGACCACAAGCGCATCGGCATACTCTACCTGATATCTCTCAGCACCTTCTTCCTGGTGGGGGTCAGCCTTGGCCTGCTCATGAGGCTTGAACTCATCGCCCCTGGGCGTACCATCATGGATGCCCAGACCTATAACGCCGCATTTACCGTGCACGGGGTGATAATGATCTTCCTGTTCATCATCCCAGGCATCCCTGCGGCCCTTGGCAACATTCTGCTCCCTTTACAGCTAGGGGCCCGGGACGTGGCGTTCCCGCGCCTGAACCTGCTTTCGTGGTGGCTCTACATCACCGGGGCCGCTCTTGCCGTGGGCTCGCTCTTTGCCGGCGGGGGCCCGCCGGACACTGGGTGGACCTTCTACGCCCCATACAGCATAAGGACCGAGACCAATGTCACGCAGGCCGTGTTTGCGGCCTTTGTGCTGGGGTTCTCCTCCATGCTCACAGGGATCAATTTTGTGACCACCATCCACAGGCTCAGGGCGCCGGGCATGACGTGGCTCAGGATGCCGCTGTTTCCCTGGAGCCTCTACGCCACCGGATGGGTGCAGGTGCTTGCCACCCCCATTCTTGCCATCACGCTATTGCTGCTCATATTCGAGCGCACCTTCGGAGTTGGTTTCTTTGACCCGGCAAAGGGCGGCGACCCCATACTCTTTGAGCACCTCTTCTGGATATACTCACACCCCGCAGTCTATATAATGATACTTCCGGCCATGGGCGTGATATCCGAGATATTCCCCACGTTCTCTAAAAAGACCGTATACGGTTATACGTTCATAGCGTTTTCGAGCATTGCCATCGCAGGGCTTGGCTACCTTGTCTGGGGCCACCACATGTACACAAGCGGCATGAGCGACACCGCGCGCTGGGTGTTTTCGCTCCTGACCTTCCTGGTGGCAGTGCCAAGCGGCATAAAGGTCTTCAACTGGGTGGCCACGATGTACAAGGGCTCGGTGAGGATGGACAGCCCGCTTCTGTTCGCCTTCGCCTTCATCTTCCTGTTCTCCATCGGCGGGCTCACGGGGCTCGTAAACGGCGCCTTGTCCGTTAATGCCCAGGTACACGATACGGCCTTTGTGGTGGGGCACTTCCACTACGTGATGTTCGGGGGCACGGGGGTGGCCTTCTTTGCAGGCATCCACTACTGGTTCCCGAAGTTCACGGGCAGGATGTACTCCGAGCGAGCGGCCAAGCTCTCATGCCTGCTGCTCTTTATAGGTTTCAACATACTCTACTTCCCCATGCTCATCATGGGATGGATCGGGATGCCCAGGCGCTATTACGACTACCTGCCGGAGTTCCACATGTGGCACCTGATCTCCACCATCGGCTCATGGATCGTCGCCATCTCGATCCTGATAATGGTAGTGAACCTGCTACGTTCTTTAAAAAAGGGGGCGCGTGCACCCGCAAACCCCTGGGGTGGGCGTACGCTTGAGTGGCAGACCACATCGCCCCCTCCGGTTGAGAACTTCGAAGAAACGCCCATCGTCACCAGGAGGGCGTACTTGCCCCTTGACGATACAGGCAAGTGAGAATAGGATGAGCCTTTACACAGAAAAGCATATCGAGCACCAGGACTACATGGGGGCCAAGATCGGGATGTGGCTCTTCCTCTTTACAGAGCTCCTGCTCTTTGGCGGCCTGTTCCTGCTGTACTCCGTATTCCGCTCGCGCTTCCCCGTGGAGTTCCACAATGCGGCCGCACAGCTGAACATGCCCCTTGGGGCCACAAACACCGTGGTGCTCCTGGCAAGCAGCTACAGCATGGCCGTTGCCATAACCGCGATGCAGAGGGGCAATAAAAAACTCTCCCTATACATGCAGGGCATAACCGTTGCCTTTGCCGTTGTGTTTCTGGTGAACAAGTACTTTGAGTGGGGGGCAAAGATCTCGCACGACCTGTACCCGGGAAGCCAGCACATGGCGACCCTCGACCACGGGGAGATACTGTTTTTCAGCCTGTATTACGTCATGACCGGCCTGCACGGCTTCCACGTGGTCGTGGGCATAGTGCTTATCTCCTATGTCATGTTTTGCACAAAGAGCGGGCGAGTGCGGCAGGACAATTTCGTCCTGCTGGAGAACTCGGGCCTGTACTGGCACCTGGTGGACCTCATATGGATCTACCTGTTCCCGCTTTTCTATCTGATAACTTGAGCCTTATAACCTGGATGGAGCGGATTGTGGAAGAAACAGATAACAGCGAAGAAGCCCACCAAAGCGAAGCGCATGTGGTGGGATACAAGATATTCTTCACCGTATGGGTCTGCCTGATCATACTCACGGCTCTGACAATATTTGTGTCAGGCCTTGAGCTTGGGAACTTCAGCACCTTTATCGCCATGTTCATAGCCACCTTGAAGGCTAGCCTGGTGCTGTTTTTCTTCATGCACCTGCGGTACGAGCCCCCGTTGTTCAGGGTAATGGCGCTGGTGGCCATTGCCACGCTTACCGTGATAGTGCTGCTGACCTTCTCGGACATCTGGTTCAGGTAGGAATGGTTCAGATAAGGATAGAGACATGTCAAACATAGCGCACAGCGTAGACCAGGCCTTCATCTTCATCGCCGTGGTATCGGTGATACTGCTGGCGCTTGTTACTTTCTTCATGCTCTACTTCGCCTGGCGCTACCGAAGCAGCATCAACCCAGAGGTGGAGGAAGTGGAGGGTCACTTGTGGCTTGAGATTCTCTGGACAGTGCTCCCCACCATTTTGGTGATGGTCATGTTCTGGGTGGGCTACACTGGGTTTGTGCTCATGCGCCAGATACCCGAGGACGCAATGAAAATAAATGTCTCCGCACAGATGTGGTCCTGGGGGTTTGAATACGAGAACGGCAAAAACGAAGACGTGCTCTATGTGCCGCTGGGCAAGCCCGTGGCGCTCCTGCTCACAAGCTCGGACGTGCTGCATAGCCTCTTCATCCCCGCCTTCAGGGTAAAAGAAGACGTGGTGCCCGGCCTGACCACACAGTTGTGGTTCATCGCAGAGGAGACGGGCGAGTTCAACCTCTTCTGCACCGAGTACTGCGGTGTGGGGCACTCCGGCATGATAACAAAGGTAGTGGTCATGGAACCCGAGGCCTTCACCAGATGGTATGAGAAAAGCACGTCAGCTCCCGGCCCTGAGTTGTTAAAGGCAAAACGGTGCCTTGGGTGCCATTCACTTGACGGCTCAAAAAAGATAGGGCCGACCTTCAAGGGGCTTGCCGGAAGATCTGGCACGCTTGAGAAGGACGGCAAAGAGCATGAGTACACAGTGGACGAGGCATACGTAAGGCGCGCGATCCGTGAGCCAAAGAGCGAAGTGGTAAAGGGCTTCCGCCCCATCATGCCTACGATAGAGATGACCGATCTTGAACTGGACGCCATCATAGGCTTCCTGCTTGAGGGGGCCTCCACAGCTCCTGGCCCTGAGTTGTTAAAGGAAAAACGCTGCCTTGGCTGCCACTCCCTTGATGGCTCCAAAAAAATAGGCCCCACCCTTAAAGGCGTATTCGGCAGGCAGGGCACGCTTGAGATCGACGGAAAAGAACATGGCTACACAGTGGACGAGGCATACATAAGGCGCGCCGTAAGAGAGCCAAAGGGCGAGGTGGTAAAGGGCTTCCGCCCCATCATGCCCGCTATAGAGATGACGGACGAAGAACTGGACGCTATCGTGGAGTTCCTTAAGGAGAACAAATAAAGAGTGCCCTCATGAACGGAATGAAAAAGGTAACTAACTACCTCGTGCTCTCAAAGGCCAGGATATCCGCCCTTGCCTCGCTCTCAGCAGGGCTGGGGTTCATACTATACACCGGTAGCATACAACCCTCTGTGCTTGCAGTCCTTGGCGGGGTGTTCCTGCTTGCCTCGGGCGCAAGCGCCCTGAACCAGATCCAGGAGCGCGACACCGACGCCCTGATGGAGCGCACAGGGGCAAGGCCCCTTCCCTCTGGAAACATTCGCCTCACCCATGCCTGGATATTTTGCATATGCCTCCTTGCCTCCGGCCTGAGCCTGCTCCTGACAGGAGAGAGCCCTATCACAGCTGTGCTGGGCCTTCTTGCGGTGTTTATATATAACGGCATCTACACCCCCCTTAAACGGCTCACTGCCTGGGCCGCCATACCCGGAGGGCTTGTGGGGGCAATTCCACCTGCCATAGGCTGGACTTACTCAGGCGGCAATGCCTTTGACCCCACCATACTTTCCATATGCATATTCTTCTATCTCTGGCAGGTGCCGCACTTCTGGCTCCTTCTGATGAGATACTCAGACGACTACAGACGCGCCGGGCTTCCCACCGTGGCCGACTGTTTCAGCGCCTCCCAGCTCAGGCGCATAACAGGTTCATGGATCATTTCCACCTGTGTGGCAGGGCTCTTGCTCGCGCTGTTCGTCCAGGGCCACCCGGCACTGACCGTATCAATGATTGCGGCCTCTGCCTACATGTTCATGATGGGGATAAGGCTCGCCAGGAGAAACACACGCCCACTGCACCCCGCATGGATAAATGCCTACATGCTGGCCGTGATCTTCCTTCTCTCCATTGATACGCTTCTCACCTTCTGATCCAACCACCTTTCACGCTGACTCAGAACCCTCTCCTGCCCTTTTAGAAAGTTATCCCGGCCTGGCTTGCAACTGCCTCCAGCTGTGATAAGATGGAGACAGATGACTCTTAGTCTTGGGGAGGCAGCGGTCTATGAGGCTACGCACCCTTCTTTTTCTGACAGCGCTCGGCATCCTCGTTGCTTCATGCAACATGGAGGCCCTTTTAAGAGAACCTCCTCCTCCAAAACTGTTCCACCTGAAATGCACCGACTGTCACGCATCGGAAGAACCTGATAGTTCAGACACCATCGGCATGTGCTACAACTGCCATTTCAAATACTTTTCAAACCACCACCCCGTGGACTATGAACGTGAACCCGGCTCCATCTCCTCCACCGGCTCTCAGACATTTCCTGTCATAGACGGGCGGGTGAGGTGCCAGAGCTGCCACGAGATACACAAGCAGGCCCACCCGGGCGACAACCCCAAACTCATCAGGGGCGGACCCTACAGTGACCGGCGCACACCCTGCTTCATGTGCCATTTCAAGGAGCAGTACGCTGGCATCTACGTTCACCAGATGATAGGCCAAGGCGGCAATATCCTCAAAGTGCAAGGTAAGCCCGTCTGCCTTTTCTGCCACAGAGAGCAGCCCGACCCTCTTAGAGACCGCACACGGGACGTTACCTTTAAGGCAGACGTTGGTTTTCTGTGCTGGCGATGCCACCCCCCGATGCCTGAGACAGAGTTCTTCGGAGCTCATTTTCTGGTCACGCCTGCGCGCCGGACACTGAAATACATGAAGAGATTCGAGAAGAAGAATACAATAATCCTCCCCATCGTGCCACACGACAGGATCACATGCTCCACCTGCCACAACCCCCACCAAAGGGGTGTCATCAAACACGAACCCGCCACAAAGGGAGCTGACGCTTCAAACCGGCTCAGGATGACCCGGCAAGAGATCTGCATAGCCTGCCACCAGAACTAGCCCCAGCCCCCAGCCACGGGCTGGTTTTAATAGGTCGCGACGACCCGTAATAGCATCCTCCTAAAGAAAAGACTTTCAATACAGGAAAATTTCTTTGGATACATATCCCTGAAAGGATCGAGGCTGACGGCCACCAGCACGTTACGTTTCCGTTAAAAGGATCGAGGCTGACGGCCACCAGCACGTTGCGTTTCCTTTGAAAGGATCGAGGCTGACGGCCACCAGCACGTTGCGTTTCCTTTGAAAGGATCGAGGCTGACGGCCACCAGTTAATACGAGCCCGTGGCTCGTTACTTTAGGACTCTCCACAGGGAGTTCATGAAATACCCGCGCGCGTCGCTGAAATTCCCTTCAACCTCAAAACCAATACTTAGGGCAAGCGAGTCTATCTTCTCAGGGGTGAACTTGTAGGAGGACTCCGTGTGTATGGGCTCCCATGAACCGAACTCAAAGGTCCGGTTCAGTTCCCTGACCTGCACGCTCTGTGGCTCCGTACTCACAAGAAAGCTCTGGATGGCCCCCTCTCTGGGGTTCCAGATGCTATGGAAGGAGAACTTGTCAAGGTCGAACTCCCCGCCAAGCTCCCTGTTGATGCGCCTTAAGAGATTGAGGTTGAACTCAGCGGTCACGCCCTCTGCGTCGTCGTAGGCTCTGGAGACCACTTCCGTGTCCTTCTTGAGGTCGAAACCGATCAGAAGATAGTCGCCGCCTTCCATGGCGCTCCACAGGGATGAGAGAAAGTTCTCTACACCTCCGGGCGTGAAGTTTCCGATGTTCGAGCCCAGAAAGAGCACAAGGCTCCCGCAGTGGGCGCGGTTTGAGAGCCAGCGTATGCCGTCAAAGTACTCGGCAACTATACCGTGGGCCTGCACCTTGGGGAGGCTTTGCCGCAGATCTTTGCTCAGCCCCTTTACAGCACTCTCTGATATGTCAATTGGGTAATAGCTGAAATCAATGCCATGCTCCAGGAGCTGTCTCAGCAGAATACGCGTCTTAAGCCCGTCGCCGGCACCAAGCTCCACGACATTCATCCCTTTCATACAGACCTTCCGGGAGATGGTATGCCCGTGGGTTTTGAGGATCTCCATCTCGCTGTTTGTGAGATAGTACTCAGGCAGGTCCATTATCTTTCGGAAAAGCTCGCTTCCTTTTGTATCATAGAAATACTTGCTGGGTATTGATTTCACTCTTTGCGAGAGCCCGGTCAGAACGTCAGAGGCAAACTCCTGGCGCTCCTTCTTCCTCCCCCCGTTCACTGAACTCAGTATCGTATAGTCCATATCCCCTTCATATCACTTTCATATTAGCGGCACGGAACAAAGTGGATGAAGTTCCTTGATCTCTCAACCACTTCTTTCAGGCTCTCCACAACATAATGGATATCATCCTCAGTGGTATCAACGCCGAGGGAGAACCTCAAAGAGCAGTGCGCGTCATCCTCTGTGACCCCCATGGCCAGGAGCGCCACTGAGGGGTCCGAAGACCCGCTCTTGCACGCGCTCCCCGAGGAGATGTACACCCCGTAGCGCGCAAGCGCCAGCACCACAGACTCGCCCCTGAAGCCCGGCACAATTACGTTAAGCGTGTTAGGCGTCCTGTCACTTGGATGGCCGTTCAATTTAATGTCAGGGACGATGCCTTTCAGGCCATCAAAAAGAATATCCCGCAATGCTGCCATGCCTGCGGCCCGCTCAAGCCTTGCGGGAATTAGTTCCGAGGCCCGGCCAAACCCGGCAATGCCCGTGATGTTCTCTGTGCCGGCGCGCATGCCATGTTCCTGCCCGCCCCCATGTATCAGGGGCTCAAGTGCTGTGCCCTTTCTCATGTAAAGCGCTCCCACGCCCTTTGGGCCGCCGAGCTTGTGCGCGGAAAGCGAGAGCATGTCAACGCCAAGGGCTTCCACGTCCACCTCAAGCTTGCCAAACCCCTGCACAGCGTCAGAGTGCATCAGGGCCCCGCCCTCATGCGCGATGGCGGCAAGCTCCCTTATTGGCTGGATTGAGCCTGTCTCGTTGTTTGCAAGCATCACGCTGACAAGCGCGGTATCGGGCCGCATGGCATCCTTGAGATCTGCGGGATTCACCATCCCGAATGTGTCTACTGATAGATAGGTCACGTCCACGCCCCTTTGCTCAAGCCACTTGCAAACGTCGAGCACGGAGGGGTGCTCTATGGCGCTTGTGATGATATGTTGTTTATTATCAGCCCGGGCGCTGCCATTTCCATTTGCGGGCAAAAAACCCTTCAGCACATAGTTGTTGCTCTCAGAGCCGCTTCCGGTGAACACGACTCTTCTGGCCGTGCAGTTCAGGGCCTGCGCGAGCTTTCTCCTTGAGTCGTCAAGTATCCTGTGAGAGAGCCTGCCCGCAGCGTGGATGCTTGAGGCATTGCCATATGACCTTTCCACCTCGTGCATGTGTTCAAGGACTTCAGGGGCCAGTGCAGTGGTTGCGTTGTTATCGAGGTAGACTTCCCTTTTTGGAGCCTGTACGACCTCAGCGCTGACCTCAAGCTCGCCCTCGTTGCTATAAAAACCATCTTCAGCCTCACCCTGGGCCACCTTCTCAACCTCGCAAAGGAGGCTCTTGTATATAGGGAAGCCGGAGATGGGATCACTGAGCCGCATATCAGTAAGGTAATTGACATTATTGTCCGTCCATGCCTCAGGGCCAAGGACTCCCCCGCAGGCATGGTTAGCGTCGACCGTGCCCTTTACCATGTCCCCGGTGACCCGCGCCCTCATCAAGGCCGAGCCCCTCCTGGAGCTTATCCTCACCATGTCGCCTTGCGCTATGCCGCGCTCCAGTGCGTCCTCAGCATTGACCATGACCACAGGGCCGGGCCGGGCCTTGAGCATGGCCTTGTTGCCAACGTACTGGGTGTGGAAGCTCCAGCGCGAGCGGCTGCCCGAGGTGAACACAAGCGGATACTTGCCCGAGAGCTCAGGGGCGCTGAGCGGCCCCTCCTCTGGCTCCGTATATACAGGGAGCGGGTCGTAGCCGAACTCTTCAAGCACGCTTGAGGCTATCTCGAACTTAGCAGTTGGAGTATCAAACCCCGGCCTGCCGTCTGCGCGCAGAAGCCCCTTCTCCCATTTCCTGTACTGCATTATCCCACTCTCAAGTGTGAGCGTCCCGCCTGAGTCCATCAACTGCTCATAAGTGAACCCCGACCCTTTAAGCGCATGCCTTAAAAGCTCCTCCCCGCCTTGGGAGTACTGGGGGTAAAGATGGCCGTAGCCGAGGCTCTGGGCAAGTTCGGCCATTATGCGCATGTCTCCCCTTGACTGGCCAAGCGGCTCTATCATTTTCTTTCGGACCTTGAACACAGGCCCATAGACCATGTAGGAGTCCACCTCGAAATATGTAGACGCCGGAAGCACTATGTCAGCGTATGCCATGTCTGCGGTCATCTGGCGGTCAATGCAGACAAGGAAGTCCAGGGCAGCGAGGGTGCGCCTCCATAGCTCAGGCTCGGGCCAGGAGGTTACCAGCGACGCGCCCTGCACTATCAGGGACCTGATCCTGTAAGGGTCTCCCTCCAGCACGCTTTTTGGCAAAGCCGCTGCATGCGCCTCGTCGCGGTATTTTACGTAGACAGGGAACTTGTCTCCGCCAAGGCGCGGGCCTGTGTCAGGGTTTGCCACGTGACCAGAGCGGTTTACAGGGAAGTCCGTGCCCGGCATGGTGAAGCACCGGCCCCCGGGCGTGTCCAGCTGTCCGGCCAGGGCCCACAGCACAAGCGTGGCCCGTATGGCCTGTACCCCGCTGTTACTGTATTCAAGCCCGGTGTACATGAGCTGCGAGGCCCCACTGGCCGCGCTAAGCCTGCGCGCAAGCCGGACCACTGTCTCCCTCGGCACCCCGGTGATGCCCTCCACCACTTCCGGGCCAAAGTGTTGCACATAGCGCGAGAACTCCTCGAACCCGTGGGTCCAGTCGCGCACGAACACGTCGTCATAAAGCTCTTCTTCGATGATCACATTGCACATGCCAAGGGCCAGGGCTCCGTCAGAGCCGGGCCTTATGGGCACCCACTGGGCTTGGGCAAGCGTTACGGCCTCGGTTCTTCTTGGATCTATTACCACTACCTCGGCCCCGCGCGCACGCGCCTCCACTATCCTCTTCATCTCCACAGGGGGCAGGTCGGTGGCGGGGTTCGTGCCCCAGACGAATATCAGCTCTGAGTTGTCTATGTCATTGAACATCCCGGTAATCATCCTGCCCATGGTCACGTGCGGGGCGATCATCCCGTAGGAGACATAGCACAGAGCGCCCACGCCCATGGTGTTTGGAGAGCCAAAGGGAAACAGTACACTGCTTGCCGAGGATACGTGCACCCCCTTGGGCTGGAAAATATCGCATTGGGCCAGCTCGAAGGTCCCCACGCCCGTATAGATGGCTGCGGACTCCGGGCCGTATTTTTCTTTCTGGGCATTAAGGCGGGTGGCTATCTCGCCATAGGCCTCCGGCCACGTTATGCGCTCGAACTCCAGCGTGCCCTTTGCGCCTTTTCGCCTTTGCGGATAAAGCAGGCGGTCCTCGGAATAAACTATATCGCTTACGTGCTCGGCCAGCTTGCAGGTGATGCCCATGGGCGAGCCCTCATCCGGCCTCAGGCGGCTTATCCTGCCTGCCTTGTCGAACTCGGCTATCACCCAGCACCCGGCGCTACAGATACCGCATATGCCTTTTTCTTCATTTCTTGCCAAAAGACATCCCCCATCAACCTGCTTATTGTACGACCAGCCTTAACCCGACCAAGTAGCCTGATAAAGTTCAACCGTTGTTTACCAGTTAAACAATGCCCATGGCACCCCCTCACGGAGGGGTCTTTATAAAATCGTCACGAACTGATCCAGTAGCATGATAAAGATTAACCCATCCATTACCAGTTAAATGGTGCCCGTGGCACCCCTAGCGGTACTCGGGGTTGGGGTGGTCAAAGCGGCACCCCGCGTCCCACTTCGAGCGCTGATTGCCATGGGGCGGTATGCCCCCGGCGTCCTTAATCATGCGCGCCATATGCATGAGGTTCCATGTCATGAATGTTGTGTTGCGGTTGGTGAAATCGTTCTCAGGCCCACCGGAGCCCGGATCAAGGTACGATGGCCCGGGCCCGGCCTCCCCAAGCCAGGCAGCGTCAGCCTGTGGGGGTATCACGTATCCCAGGTGCTGAAGCGAATACAGTATGTTCATGGCGCAGTGCTTGGCCCCGTCCTCGTTTCCGGTGATAAGGCACCCGGCCACACGGCCATAGTAGGCATACTGCCCGTGCTCGTTAAGGTCCCCAGATGACGAATAAAGCCTCTCAATGGTCTTCGTGCATATGGATGACTTCTCCCCAAGCCATATGGGGCTGGTGATAACAAGGATGTCTGAGGCCTTAACCTTCTCGTAAATGCCTGGCCACTCATCCCGCTCCCAGCCGCGCTCGGTCATGTCAGGGTAGACACCGGAGGCGATATCAAAATCCACCGGGCGCAACTCCTCCACCCCTACCCCGTGACCCGCCATAATTGTCCTTGATATCTCAATGAGGCCCTGTGTGTGTGAAAGCTCAGGGCTTTTCTTTAAAGTGCAGTTTAAAAAGAGCGCTTTCAAGTCGGAAAATTCCATCTTTATCTTTTCGCTCATACTTCCGGCCCCCCCATCTCAATGGACGTTATATGACTTTATGCATACATGCTTGATAATTTTAATTGTAACAGCAAACAGGCGGGTTGTCATATGATGCAGGTCATTTACATTGAAGCCTTGAGATAATCAGAATATACTAGTGGTAGTTGAGAGCCTGTGTAACTTTAAAGGAGACAGACCCTATGAGCGCAAAGAAGCCCGGCATTACACGCATTACACCACTGGCAAACGGCCCGTACATGGTAAAGGGCCTGAGGAAATTCACCAACTCCAGGGGCGAGCCCATAGACACAAAGGACACAATGGTTCTTTGCCGCTGCGGGAAGTCAAAGAATAAACCATTCTGCGACAGCACGCACATAAGCGTCGGGTTCACTGATGAGAAAAAAGACACGCGCATTGCTGACAAGCGCGAGGGCTATAAAGGCAAAAAGATCACCATAAATGACAACAGGGGCATATGCTCGCATGCCGCCCACTGCACGGACAATCTCCCAGAGGTCTTCCGCTTGGGCGTGGAGCCCTGGATAGCCCCTGACAGAGAATTGCCCGAGGAGATAAAACGTGTCATCGGCATGTGCCCCTCAGGCGCGCTTGGCTATACAGAAGGCGGCAAAGAACTTAGCGACCGAGACTCTGAGAGGGACTCCGGGCCGGAGATCCAGATAGCAAAGAACGGCCCATACCTCGTACGCGGTGGGGTTGCTCTGGAGGGGGCCGGCCTCGGAGACGGCGCAACAAGACGACACTACACCCTCTGCCGCTGCGGGGCCTCGGGCAACAAGCCCCGATGCGACGGCTCGCACTGGCACGTGGCCTTCAAGGACGACGAGGCCCTGACCTGAGGCGGAGTTTCCCGCTCGCTTAAATAGCCCGCCCCTTCCGCCTTCTGATTACAACGCTTGCTGCCCAATAGTGTAAAATAGACTCTCCCAGCTCACGGCCAGCCGCAGGCCAGCCAGGGGCAGATAAATGTTTCTGATTTGTTGTAGATTGCAAGGAAGTCGGCACGACTCGTACCGAGAATGCATGATGGAGTACTCGTCGTACTTCGAATGCATAATTGCAAAGCATATGCAGCAAATCAGGTAGCGTGGAAGTTTGTATGCCGGTGTGGTGGAATTTGGTAGACGCGACGGACTCAAAATCCGTTGAGGGCGACCTCGTGGGGGTTCAAGTCCCCCCACCGGCACCACGCCCCCCAGGGGGCATCGTACTTGCTCCCTCTGGGACCCGTATTGCATCCTCCTAAAGGTGCCAGCGGGCACTCCGCCTAAAAATAGAATTTATTCAGGAAAAGTTTCTTTGGACACATATCCCTAAAAGGATCGAAGTCGGCACGAGTCGCACACGACCTGGACACTCCAGTTAAATAGGGCCCGTGGCCCTGGACGCTCCAGTTAAATAGGGCCCGTGGCCCTGGACGCTCCAGTTTAAAAAGGGTCCGTGACCCTCACACATGCCTCAAGCGTTTGGCTCTCTTGCTCATTGACAGGTGTTATAGCAATGGCCTGTTCCGGGCAAAACTCCACGCAAAGCCCGCAGTCGCAGCATTTAAACGAGTTGAAATCGAGATCGTCGATACCTCTTGACAGTGCGCCAGTGGGACACATGGCCACGCAGGAGAAGCAGTGGCTGCATTTTTCGGTGAGGTATATTTTTTTATAGAATTCATTTGCCAATGACGTTTTTATCTCAGCCGGACACGTCTTATACACACTGTTAAGGAGCCGTCTCTTCAGGGGGAGAGATTTCTGACCGTAGTTGTGCGTACCCTTGTCTGCGTTTGATGTGGCAGCATATATATTATTCAGAGAATGGACGGTTTCATTCCTGAATGCCCTGAAGAACTCCCTTCTGTCGGGCTCCACGTCCTTGTAGGAGAGCATGTTCTCATCCAGGGCGAGCCTCAGTTGACCGCTGATGATGATGCTCGCTCTTGAAGCAAGTGTTTTTACTATATGAGCGTTATCGCATTGGTTACACCTGCTCATGTTCAGGGTTAAGGCCTTACCTAGAGACAGAGTTAATGCTGTCATGTGCTCTCTTGAAAGATGCCCCAGGCACGGTCCTGTTGCATGTGCCGCGAGCCCTTCCTGAGCAGAGCAGGCCAGCACCGGGGCATCGGCCTTTCTGAGGGCATCCTTGATGTGTGCAAATGAGTAGCTCTCGATTGAAAGTGCGTCCGTTGGGCACGCAGAGACGCAGAGCATGCACCCGGTGCATTTGCTCTCATCAATACCGAGATGCCCACCTAAAAATACCGCCTTGCTCATGCAAGCCGATACACAGCTATGGCATCTGCTTTTATAATATCGATGCCTCAGGCAGCGCGAGGCGTCAATTAATATACTTGAAGGGCCTCTCATGTGATCTCGCGTCGCCTTTATCATGGCACTGCGTAGTCCATGTCCGGCAGTAGCCCTGGAACAGGTGTATTTTTTATAAATGTATTCAGGCAACGAGCAAGGAGAACATAGAAGTCGTTATCGGAGTTCTCCTCTATTCTTGCACAAAACCCAGGGACCCACTTGATCAGATATTTGTCTTGAAATTCATGCTGTATCCTCAAAGAATCCAGCGCCCCGGATTCATCACTGGAAGCAAGCGACATTAATTCCTGCTCACAAAGATAATGCATGAACTCCAGCTCCACGGCGATGTGGTCAGGCACGTCCTTGAACTCTTGGTCAAGCGACAGGCCCGCGCGCTGATACAACCTCATTACAGACGTCGTCGTATTGCCCATAAGCCTGTTGCCAGGTTCCAGATAGACCGAGCCATAGGGCGGCGCCTGGAGTTCGAAGGGACCTAAAAAGAGTTTTGCATGGGCAACGCAAAGGTCTTCGGCGGCACCGGCAACAAACGCCTGCTTCATAGCGGTGGCGTATGCTTCCGCCGATGGGCAAACAGTGCTTATGACTTCAGCAAGGTTGCCAATGAGGTCCTCCTCAAGAAACATCTCGCGGTCAGGTTGATAGAAGCATGCCGCATGAAGTTTGTAGCATGCGGACCTCATTTTCTCAATTCCCATGAACTCGTTCGTTTTCAAAGGAGAGCCCCTCGATAACGCTGTCAGTTACGGGACGGGGGACAAATGCCCCCCGTCCTTTCCATCGGCTGTGTCAAGCATTTATCTTGAATCTCCTGATGTAGTAGATGTTGGGCTTCGTGCCAGCCTCGGGTTTCAGGACATCGGCCTTGTGCTTTTTAAGGAGTTTAGCCGCCGCGCTTGATGTCTTGCTGATGTCGCCAAACACCCTTGCACCTGCCGGGCAGGCTTCCACGCAATAGGGCATATCTCCTTTTTTGATCCTGTGGTCGCAGAAGATACACTTCTCAACGATTCCCGAGCGGCGGACGTCTTTGTAGTCGGGGTGGCTGTACCTTGTGCGATACGGAGGGATGGAACGGGTCCGGCGCGTTATCTCAGCTCCGGATGCCGTCAGGGCCATCAAAAGCTCCGAAGGGTCGCGGTAAAAGGCGTTGGTATCCTTCTCAAACTCGTTGAAGCTTATGACACTCCACTGGCCGATCTCAACGCTCCTCTGGCTGTAGGGACATGCGTCCTGGCACAGGCGGCATCCTATACAGCGCTCGTTGCTGTGCATGGTAATGCCGTCTTCGGTCTTGAACATGGCCTTGGGCGTTACAGGGCAGACCGCCACACACGGGGCGTTGGAGCAGTGGTTGCAGAGCACTGGGCGAGTGGTGTGCAACATCTTTGGGAACTTTCCGCTTACCTCGTGCTTGAAGTCGGCCCAGTTGAATGACTGTTTGTCCTGGCGCATCTGAGTATTGTTCTCTGTCTTGCAGGCGATGGCGCAGGCGCCGCAGCCCACACATTTCTGCAGGTCTATGACCATGGCGTATTGTTTATCCATTTATCTATCCTCCCTCAGGCCTTCTCGACTCTGACGCCGGTAAATCCACCGTTACGCACGTTGCTTCCGCTAAGGCGCTCGATAGCCAGTGGCATGATCTCGTTGTTGTTCACACCTCGGGCGATTGCCTTGTCATAGTCTTTGGCCGCGACATTACCGTATGCCCAGTGTCCCTGGCCATAGCACTTTGTCACAGCGCCGGGGCGGACGCCCTCCCAGAGCCTGGCCCTGAGCTTGTAGGAGCCGGTAACGCTTGAGAGCTTCACCATGTCACCGTCTTTTATGCCGAGCTTCCCGGCGTCTTTTGGGTTGATCTTCAGTACGTCGTCCCAGCCCACGTCACCGATGTCCACATGCTTGAACTCCTGATACCACGGCGCGTTGGCACTCCTGCCCTCGCGGTTCAGGCGGCTCTTGTAGTCGATGAACACCAGGGGGTATTTCTTCTTGTCCCCGTAACGGAAGGGTGGCTCATAGTGCGGCACGAAGGCGAGCTCTCCACGGGCCGTATAGTTGGTGACCTTCATAATATCGTCCACGTCCGTGTTGTGCTTTTTGGCGTGTTTTTGAAGGGCTTCTTTTAAGGTCTCGCTGTAGAACTCGAACTTCTTTGTCTTGGTCTTGAACTTGCCCCATCGTGCCTTGTACTTATATTTACTGGAATTCCACATGCCGCGTGCGAGGAAGGCCTGCCAGCCGTCGATCTTATCGCCGCCCACGTCCTTCTTGCCGTCCCAGAGCGGGGCGGTCTGTATCTTGAGATTGTACTCGGTGAACTCAATGCCATTTGTGGGCTCTTTGCCACTCTCTGGGTCTTTGAACTCTTTACGGAGGTAGTCGTGGAGGTTGGCAAAGCCCTTCTCCTTGAGTTTCAGGGCCAGGTCCCATACGAACTCGGTCTCGTCCATCCGGACGTCCCAGAGGGGACTGACAACGGGTAGTACCAGTGCGCATGTAGCGTAGCCGTTTGCCTTGGCCTTGACGTATCCGAGTTTCTCAAACATTGTGATCGAGGACGGCAACACGATGTCAGCGTACTGGGTCATCTCAGAGGCGTGAGTTGTAAGGTGGGCAAAGAAGGGGAGCTCTTCAAGGGCCTTCTCCCAAATCTGCGCGCCAGTGTTTGCGAACACGAAGTTGTTCATGTAGCCGATGGCGACCTTTATCTCGTAAGGTTTTTTTGCCAGCATGGCGCTTGCCACGTTGTTAGTCACAACACCGCCGCCGGATTTCCCTTTGGCGATTGTCGGAAACTCCTTGTAGCCGCGCTGGTCTATCTTCTCTATCTTGGAATGCTTTTTGGCGAGCTCGTCCTTGTATCCATCGTACTTGGGTATTTTCTTGACAGGTATCTTGGATGTAGCCATGGAGCCGCCCTCGTGGTCTATGGAGCCCATGAGGCCCGCAAGCGCCTCCACTGCCATGGCTGAGTAAGCGCCGCGCACATGCATTGCAGCACCCGGGCCCATCCATACACAGACATTCGGGGCCGCTTTGCTCATCCCTGTGGCAATGCGCCTGATCTGACTGGCGTCTATATCAGTGATCTTCTCCGCCCAGCTGGCGTTCTTGTCCTTGAGCTCTATGTTCCACCACTTGACGAGACCGTAGGTGTATTTTTCCTGGAAGGAGTCCTCCTCAACAGTTTTGCCTTTCTTGAAAAGGTTCCTGCCTGCCTTGAAGTCTCCGACAAACTCCCTGTTCCAGAGGCCGCGCACGAGAATCTCATGCGCAATGGCAGAGGCAAGCGCACCGTCCGTGCCCGGGATCAGAGGAAGCCATTCATGGGCCTTTGAGGCCGAGGTGTTGAGCTTGGGGTCCACCACCGCCACCGTGGCGCGGTCAAGCACATCGCCAAAGCGCTTGATCGTGGCCGGGATCATTCGGTTGCTGCTTAAGGGATCGGCGCCCCAGATGAGGACGTATTTCGTCTTGTCCAGGTCGTAGTCGCGATAACCCCAGTCCCCGTGGGTATAATATGCGCCGAATTTCTCGGCCTCGGCGCACATGGCGCTATGGGAAATTCCGTTGGGGGAGCCGAACACCTTCGGCAGTGCGCCATATATGGTATCGCGCATGTAGGTGTAGCGGCCGCGCATGAGCATGAACTTCTCTGGCTCTCCCGCATTGCGGAGTTCCATCATTTTATCGGCAATGGTGCTTAAGGCTTCGTCCCAGCTGATGGGCACGAACCTAGGGTCAATACCGCGACCCTTCCTTCTGTTGGTCCGTTTCATGGGGACCTTCACCCGGTCCGGGTCGTAAAGCTGCTGGAGCGAGATGTGTCCCTTGGGGCATAGAGACCCGTCGTTCTGTTTCGAGTGCCGGTTGCCCTTGACCTTAACCGCCCTGCCGTCCTGTACGAACACCTCAGCCGGACACCAGGTTGTGCAGCCCTGGCATGTGGTGGGCACCCACTCGCCTTTGGCCGTGCCAAGGTCTATATTCATCATGCCCTCGGCAAAGGCATTGAGCTTCGGCATACCCAGAGTGGCCACTGCGCCAACAGCAGCAGTGACTTTAAGAAATTCCCTTCGCTTGATCTTCATCTCATACCCCCTCGGTTAGGCTTTTAGATTAGTGGTCCATTTGTTTATTCCTCATTGTCCCATAGAATATGCCCTCTGTGAAGCCTTTGATTTTAAACGCAAATCTTCGCAATTTTAAATTTTCATACAAGTGAATTTAAAGTGCAACCGTTGCGGAATAAATGTCTTGACCAACTCACAATCTGGCTGTAGAATTTAGGTTGAAAATAACAAACGGAGGTTTTATGAACAACACCGGCATATTTGATCTTGAGAATCTGCTTGAAGAATCCGTAAAAGTGCACGGGCACCTGTGCCCGGGGCAGGTGATAGGCGTCAGGATGTCAATGCTCGGGCTCACAAGCATTGGCATTTCTGACCCAAAGGGTTCTGACAGGAAATCGTTAATCGTATTTGTGGAGATGGACAGGTGCGCTACTGACGCTGTGCAGTCGGCAACAGGATGCAGCCTCGGCAAGAGGAGCATGAAGTTCATGGATTTTGGGAAGATGGCCGCGACTTTTTTTAATATCAATACCGGAAAGGCCATAAGGGTTCTGGCCAGGGATGAGGCCCGTGACCTGGCAAAAGCCATGTGCCCGGATATGCCTGAGAAGAAGGACAAGTACGCGGCCCAGCTTGAGGCTTATAAGGTCATGCCGGACAAGGACCTTTTTGAGACCATGCGTGTTGAGATCAGCCTCAAGCCGGAGGACATGCCCGGAAGACCGCTTGCGAGGGTCAAGTGTATCAAGTGCGGCGAGCACGTGCAGGACAGGCGTGAGATATCCACTCCTAACGGTCCGATCTGCAAGCCCTGTGGCGGGCTCGGCTACTATTAGCTGGAGGTGCGGAAGGTTTTTTTGGACACCGTTATGCAAAATCTCCATAACGATGAGGGGGCAGCCAGTGAAGATCAAATCCAAGCTCTGGATCGAGGTGGATGGCAAGCCGGTCTTTGGCAGGGGAAGGATAATACTCCTTGAGGGCATAGAGAGGCATGGCTCCATCAGCAAGGCGGCCAGAGAGATAAACATCTCTTATCGCAAGGCCTGGGGCTACCTGGACGCTATGGAGAAGAGGCTGGACATTCCTCTTGTTCATCGCCAGGTAGGGGGTAAGGACGGAGGAGGAGCCTCGCTTACCGAAGAGGCCAGGGCATTCCTGAATAAATTCAAGAAGCTGGAAGAGGGGTTGAAGGAAATCATCGACAAGAGGTTCCAGGAAGTCTTCGAGACCAAGAGGGGCTGAACGAATGTGTGAGGCTGGAGAAGAAAAAGAGCTGGCAGAGAGCAACCACAGGACCGTTCCGGTAGCCGAATCCATCGGTATGGTGCTTGCACACGATATAACCGGGATACTCCCGGGTGAGTTCAAGGGCCGGGCCTTCAGCAAGGGGCATGTTGTCAGGAAAGAGGACATCTGCAAGCTCAGGAAACTTGGCAAGGAGAGGCTCTTTATACTCAAAATTGCCGATGACCAGATGCATGAGGACGAGGCCGTCGTGGCACTGGCCGATGCTTTAGCCGGAGACGGAACATGTGTGCAAGGCTCTCCAAAGGAGGGCAAGCTTGAACTCGTTGCGGAAAGGGACGGTCTGCTCAAGGTGGACAAGGAGGCCCTGCTTGAGTTCAACATGCTTGGCCAGGTGATGTGCGCCACCCGGCACTCAGGCACAGTGGTTTCCAGGGGCCAGAGGGTGGCGGGCACCAGGGCCATCCCTCTTGTCATAAAGCGTTCGAAGGTAGATGATGCGGTCGCTGCCGCCAGAGGCACCTCGGCTTCCGGTGTTGTTGAGGTCAGGGAGATGCTCAAACCCAGGGCCGGAGTTGTCATTACAGGAAACGAGGTGTATCAGAGCAGGATAAAGGATGAATTTGCATCTGTCATTAAAGATAAGATAAAGGAATATGATGGTGAGGTCGTGGGTGTTTATTATGCCCCTGACGACAAGGCCTTTATAAAGCAGAGGCTTCAGGAACTGATAAGAGCAGGTGCCGATCTCCTTATTACAACCGGAGGGATGTCCGTTGATCCGGACGATGTGACAAGGTTTGCCGTAAAAGAGCTTGGCGCAGACGGCATCGCATACGGCTCGCCGGTGCTTCCCGGGGCAATGTTCCTTGTCGCGTATATTAATGGCTCCGGCCCACTTAAAAAAGACATACCCATTCTTGGCATTCCCGCCTGCGGCATGTACAGCAAGAGGACTGTGCTGGACCTTGTGCTGCCGAGGGTACTTGCTGGCGAAAGGATCGGCAGGCGCGAGCTTTCCGAGCTTGGCCACGGGGGCCTCTGCCTCCAGTGCGACGAGTGCCGTTGGCCTGTCTGCCCCTTTGGAAAGTAATTTAACCATTAAATTAACCGGTTAGAGCTTTTCCTTTTCTGGGCAATAAGACTCTGATAAAAATCATTGACAGCCCACGCGTTCTGCTTTATAGTTGTGATAGTTATTTTGTTCCGTATGACTTTGTATTGCCAAGGAGGGGATATGCCAGTTACAAGACGTGATTTCCTTAAGACCGCAGCCGCAGTCTCTGCGGCAACTGCCATAGGTATCCCTGTATCAGATGATATGCTTGCCATTGCACAGGAGGCACAGGCAGGCTGGCGCTGGGACAAGTCCGTATGCAGGTTCTGCGGCACAGGGTGCGGGATCATGATCGCAACCAAAGAGGACCGGATCGTTGCCGTAAAGGGCGACCCCATAGCCCCGGTGAACATGGGCCTGAACTGCATCAAGGGGTATTTCAACGCGAAGATCATTTACGGGGCTGACAGGCTGACAGATCCCCTGCTCCGGGTGAACTCCAAAGGCGAGTTCGACAAGAAGGGCAAGTTCAGAGCAGTCTCCTGGGAGCGGGCCTTTGACGAGATGGAGAAGCAGTTCAAGCGTCACTATAAGGAAAAAGGCCCCCACGGCATAGGCATTTTCGGCTCAGGGCAGTACACGATCATGGAGGGCGTAGCAGCGGTGAAGTTCATGAAGGCCGGTGTGAGGAGCAACAACATCGACCCCAATGCCAGGCACTGCATGGCAAGCGCTGTTGCGGGCTTCATACAGACCTTCGGCATAGACGAGCCCGCCGGGAACTACGACGACATCCACAACGCGGACACCATAGCGCTCTGGGGCGCGAACATGGCCGAGAACCACCCCGTCCTCTGGTCCAGGGTCACGGACAGGAAACTCAACCACCGCGACAGGGTGAAGATCGTAAACCTCTCCACATACAGAAACAGGTGCTCCAACCTCGCGGACCTGGAGATAATCTTCAAGCCCAGCACCGACCTTGCCATAATGAACTACATGGCGCGCGAGATAGTCTATAACAGGCCAAAGGCCATAGACTGGAATTTCGTGAAAAAGTACTGCGTCTTTGCCACTGGCCCTGTGGACATCGGCTACGGCCTGAGGGACGACTACAAGCACCCGAAGTTCCTAAAGGAAGAAGTCGATACGATCATGAAGCAAACGTCCAAGATCGTCTCCGAGGCCGAGGCCACCGCCTGGGCGCACCTGGGGCTCAAGGCGGGCGATACCCTGGAGATGAAGAACTCAAAGAAAGCCGGCAAGCACTGGATGATCTCGTTTGAGGACTTCAAGAAGGGCCTAGAGCCCTACACGCTGGACTTTGTGGCAAGGCTCGCCAAGGGCGACCCTGACGAATCCCTTGAAGACTTTAAGAAGAAACTCGTCAGACTCGTGGACTACTACACGGAGGACAAACGGAAGGTCACGAGCTTCTGGACCATGGGCTTTAACCAGCACACAAGGGGCACGTGGGTCAATGAGCAGATATACATGATCCACCTCCTGCTGGGGAAGCAGGCCATGCCCGGCAACGGCGCGTTCTCACTCACCGGCCAGCCAAGCGCATGCGGCACCGCGCGCGAGGTAGGCACCTTCGCCCACAGGCTTCCGGCCGATATGGTCGTTGCCAACCCCAAGCACAGGGCGAAATCTGAAAAACTCTGGAAGCTGCCCGAGGGCACCTTGAACCCCAAGGTGGGATCGCACTACGTAAAGATAATGCGCGACCTGGAAGACGGCAAGATCGGGTGGGTCTGGGTGCAGGTCAATAACCCCTGGCACAACACCGCCAACGCCAACCACTGGATCAAGGCAGCGCGAGAGATGGACAACTTCATCGTAGTCTCTGACTGTTACCCGACCATCTCGGCAAAGGTGGCTGACCTGATCCTCCCCACAGCCATGATATTTGAAAAATGGGGGGCCTATGGCAATGCCGAGCGCAGGACCCAGCACTGGAGGCAGCAGGTAACGCCCATCGGCAATTCAACGAGCGACCTCTGGCAGACAGCCGAGTTCTCAAAGCGCTTTAAGCTGAAGGAAGTATGGAAGTCCCAGAAGATAACAGACGACCTCACCCTTCCAGACGTGCTTGAGAAGGCAAAGGCCATGGGCTATAGCCAGGACGACACTCTCTATGACGTGCTCTTTGCCAACAAGGAGGCAAGGTCATTCACGTGGCCGGACCCTGTGGGCAAGGGCTTCATGAACTCCGAAGCCGCAGGGGACAAGCGCGACATTGAGGGGTTCAAGGGTTACGGGTTCTTCATACAGAAATACCTCTGGGAGGAATACCGCACGTTCGGAATTGGCAATGGACACGACCTTGCCGAGTTTGACAGATACCATGAGGTCAGGGGCCTGAAGTGGCCCGTGATTGACGGCAAGGAGACAGAGTGGAGGTTCAACTCCAAGTACGACCCATATGCAAAGAAGGCAGGCACTGGCAAGTTCGCCTTCTACGGCAAGGCCCTGAAGGCTATTCCCAAGGGAAACCTGCTTGGCCCCACCAGTAAAGAAAAGGTGCCCCTCCCGAATAAGGCAAAAATATTCCTCAGGCACTACGCCGAGCCCGCTGAGCTTCCAAGCAAGGACTTCCCGCTCTGGCTCTGCACCGGCAGGGTGCTTGAGCACTGGCACAGCGGCACAATGACAATGCGCGTGCCGGAGCTTTACCGTGCGGTGCCGGAAGCGCTCTGCTACATGCACCCCAAGGACGCAAGCAAGTACGGGTTTGAGGAAGGCGAGCTTATCTGGATGGAATCCCGCCGTGGGAAGGTAAAGGCGCATATAAATACCAAGGGGCGCAACAGCGTCCCAAGAGGACTGGTATTTGTGCCCTGGTTTGACGAGAAGGTGTTCATCAACAAGCTGACCCTTGACTCAACGTGTCCGATCTCGAAACAAACCGACTTCAAGAAATGCGCGATCAAGGTCTACAAGGCGTAGGCCCTGAGAAAAGATATTGGGTGGGCAGGAGGAGGGCCTTCTAAATATGGCAAGCGGAGCTGGCCTGACAGAATCGGCCTGGGCGCTCTGGGGTATGCGCGGACTTGGATATGCGCAGACAGGGCCATGGGCCTTTCCCCTGGCAACAGGACCTCAAGTGATAACAATTCATCCTCATCAGCAGGAGGCGGCATGAAGATCAATCTTAGGAAGATGGCGGTATTATACCTGGTTGGGGCCTTCCTGGTCGCATCGGGATTGGTGGCCTGCGTTGACAAGGACACGGTAGGCAAGGGCAAGGCCCCTCAAGGTATATCGGACGAGGAGCTGGGGCTCAGAAAGACAACTCTCTTTGACGAGAAGGACGTTTTCCCGGCAACAGGGACGCCTGCTGAGTCGACCCCCGGGTCAAGCAAGAGGATAGCAAGGTCGTTCGAGAACGCGCCTCCCCTCATCCCGCATGACCTCACAGGCTTGCTTCCCATAACCATAGACGACAATTCATGCGTTGGGTGCCATATGCCAGAGGCAGCAACAGCAATCGACGCGGTTGCCGTACCAAAGTCCCACCTGATTGAGCCGGCATCCGGGGAAGCCCTTCAAGGGGAACTCCATGCTGAGCGCTTCAACTGCATGCAGTGCCATGTGCAGCAGGTGGAGCTTCAAGCGACAGTTGAGAACACCTTCAAGGCGGAGTTCAGGGACGAACGCTCCAAGTACAGCTCCAACCTCGCCGACACATCGAACGAAGGGGTGAAATGAAAATTTCCAACACTGTAACGCGGGGTTGTGCATGAACGTATCGAGCATAGTCCTTAAGGCAAAGCCCGAGCACTTCCAGGAGGTGCTTGCAGGCCTTGAAGAGTCAGATATCTGCGATGTCCATTTCCACGACGAGATGGGGCGAATAGTGGTGACCATAGAGGGGGCGAACATCAACGAGGAGATGGAGAAGATGAAGCTCCTGTCAAAGACCCAAAACGTGCTTTCCGCAGAGATGGCATACGCATACAGCGAGGACGAGTCTATTGAAGCCAAGGCGAAGTTCGAGAACATTGAGGACCCTGTGCCCGAAGAGCTAAGAGACGAAGGCCACTCCAACTGATATGGACCGGTCACGGACCGGTTTTACTCGGTCGCGACGACCCGTATAGAATCCTCCTAAAGTAACCAGACTCAATACAAGAAAACTTTTTCATTACTTATCCAAAAAACGATTGAGGCTGGGCGCTCCAGTTTAATGCGCAAAGTTTACCTGATAAGATCCGGGTCGAAAGCCACCAGTTTAACGCGTAAAGTTTTTCTGATAAGATCCGGGGCGGAAGCCACCAGTTTAATGCGTAAAGTTTCCCTGATAAGATTCGGGGCGGAAGCCACCAGTTTAATGCGTAAAGTTTTCCTGATAAGGTCCGGGGCGGAAGCCACCAGTTTAATGCGTAAAGTTTTCCTGATAAGGTCCGGGGCGGAAGCCACCAGTTTAAAATCTCTTCCAGAAATACCTTGCTCTTGTTCATTCATGCATTTATACTTTAGGCATACGCCCCGGTTCTTTTAGCATTGAGGGCAATTGGGCATTGGGAGGAATTAAATGACCAGGACATCAGACCTTGTAATAAAGGCGCTTGAGAACGAAGGCGTCAAGTACATCTTCGGCATACCCGGGGAAGAGAACCTCTATCTCCTTGAGTCCCTGAGAAAGTCCAAGATAAAGCTGATCCTCACGCGCCACGAACAGGCCGCCGGGTTCATGGCCGCAACGTACGGCAGGCTCACCGGAACTCCGGGGGTCTGCATGTCCACCCTTGGGCCGGGCGCTACCAATCTGGTTACCGCAGCGGCCTATGCCCAGCTTGGGGGCATGCCCATGGTGATGATAACGGGCCAGAAGCCCATCACCAAGAGCAAGCAGGCCCTGTTCCAGATCATCGACGTTGTGGAGATGATGCGCCCGCTTACGAAGATGACCAAGCAGATAGTCCACAGCCATACGGTCACTTCGATCATCCGGGAGGCCTTCCGCCTTGCCCGCCAGGAGCGGCCCGGAGCCGTGCACATCGAGCTGCCCGAGGACATTGCTTCGCAGGATTCGGATGCGGAAGTTTTCAAAAGAACACAGTACCGCAGGCCCACGGCGGACGCTCAGACCATAGCAGAGGCGGCCCAGAGGATGCAGAGGGCGAGGTCGCCCATAATCCTCCTTGGCGCTGGAGCAAACCGCAGAAAGACCCACGGGGCCATATCAGCGCTAATAGAGAAGACAGGCATACCGTTTTTCACCACACAACTTGGCAAGGGTGTAATTGACGAACGCTCAGACCTGTGCCTTGGCACTGCCGCGCTCTCGAGCAACGACTGCGTGCATCTGGCCGTGGAGGCCTCGGACCTTATAATCAATATTGGCCACGACCTGGTGGAGAAGCCGCCGTTCTTCATGCACAGGGGCTCCTTCGAGGTCATAGACATAAACTTCTTTGCCGCAAGCGTGGACGAGGTTTACTTCCCTCATCTGGAAGTGGTTGGGGACATCTCCAGCAGTATCGTAAAGCTGACTCAGGAGCTTGAGCCGCAAGACCACTGGGACTTCACCTACATACTTGAGAGCAAAAAGAGCCTTGAACACAGCATAGCCAGCGGTGCGTGCGACGAGAGCTTC
>SDBV01000249.1_pt1 | contig 74654 bp, 79 predicted proteins | sample 2277081 | NCBI WGS metagenome assembly SDBV01 (sample SAMN10402039, study PRJNA504765) | marine sediment metagenome | isolation source: marine sediment core GS10_PC15, 223 cmbsf | place: Arctic Ocean: Southern Knipovich Ridge | collected 2010
CTGCATCATCGATGTGGGGATACACGTTTTTGTAAAATGATCCATTGCCATCACCGTGTTTAGACATCGTATCCGATTTCGCACAGTGTACCATCGTTTTCTACGCGTTTCGTAATTCATCCTCCATTCAAATTGGAGCGCCGTGCGTCTCGTTGGAAATCCAGTGACATAACACAGCATCTTCCACGGTCGTCCGTATTTGGTGCGTTTCGCGCCTCCCGTGATTTCTCCATTGTGTTGACGCAATCGCCTACGCAAATCGTACGTACAACCCACATACGTCCTATTTTTCGGGATGGAGGATAGGAGATACACAAAATAAGGTTTCATTTACACATACTATGTAAATTTTAAAAATAATCATTGAGAAAAATGGATGACCCCAAGAGTTATTTCGACTTGTTGCCTGAGGAAATATGGGAGCGTATAAACCGCATTGTCAGAGCGGACCCGACTTTTGCGATGATCATGGACTTACCGTACGAGATACAGAGGGACTTCGTGGCAGTGCAAATGCCTTATCCAGATGTTCTGCGTTTTTGTGCGACCTCCAAAGCAGCGAAAAAGGTGTGTGACGACGATTATTTTTGGAAATTGAAAATAGCACATGATTTTCCGGACGAACCCGCAGAAGGATATGAAGGAAGGTGGCGTGAACTGTATAAAAGGTATTGGAAAGAAACCGAAGAGAAGCTTATTTCGTGTGCGAGTGAGGGACATCTGAAATGCGTTGAATCCAAGCTACAGCTTGGTGTCGATCCAAATTTTCGTGGTGAAGATGGAAATACGGCTCTTATTGAGACTTCGTTAACTACTGCGATGTATGAAAGTGAAAATTCGGGTATTATTAAGTTGTTGTTGGACCATGGCGCCGATCCGAATATCCAAAATGATACAGGGATGACAGCTCTTATGTGGCTCTCCGTAGGAGGATCTATAGATGATGTTCGGCTGTTGTTGAAACACGGCGCCAAAACAAATCTCGAGAATACATCTGGAATGACCGCTCTTCTTTTAGCCACTGGCAACAATGTCCGTGTGGATCTGGTTCGATTGTTGTTAGAATCCAACGCAAACCCAAATGCCCGAAGTAATAAATGGAAAGAAACACCTCTTATGCACGCTTCTAAGTGGGGACACGAGGATGTGGTTCAATTGTTGTTGAAATACGGCGCTGATACAGAACTCCAAAATGTAGCTGGAAAGACAGCTCTTGATTTGGCTTCTAAAAAAGGACACACAAACATAGTTCGATTGTTGTCCGAGTGAATCAAAATCCTTAGAAATTCGGTTGTTGTCTGAGTGACTATTTTATGAACTATGTTAAATGGAAGCAGAGAGCTATTTCGACTTATTGCCTGAGGAAATATGGCAGCGAATAAATCGCATTGTCAGAGCCAATCCGACCTTTGCGATGATAAAGGAACTACCGTCCGAGATACAGCTGCACGTGGTCTTGCAGATGCCTTATCCGGATGTTCTACGGTTTTGTGCGACCTCCAAAGCAGTGAAGATAATATGCGACGATGATACGTTTTGGAAATTGAAGGTAGCACGCGATTTTCCGAAAAAACCTGCCGCACCAGCAGGAAAGAGTCGTGAAACGTACGAAACGTATTTGAAGGAAAAGTCCGTAGAGCTTCTTTTGTGCGCAAGAAAGGGACATCTGAAGTGCGTTGAATCACTGTTACAGTTTGGAGTTCCTCCGAATATCCAAGATAGCCGTGGAACAGCTCTTATATGGGCTTCGAGAAAGGGATACACGGACATGGTTGCGATGTTGTTGGACCACGGTGTCAACCCGGATCTTCAAAACGAAGACGGATCGACAGCTCTTAAGGTGGCTTCGGAAAATGGACACACGAACATCGTTCGGTTGTTGTTGGAACACGGCGCCAACCCGGATATCCAAGATAGCCGTGGACGAACAGCTCTTATGGCTGCTTCTGCTTATTATAGGAGACACATGGTCATTGTTCAGTTGTTGTTGGACCACGACGCCAATCTGGATCTCCAAGATCAATACGGAAATACGGCTCTTATAATGTCTTCAAGGCGGGGGCACCCGGATATGGTTCGGTTCTGGTTAGAACACGGCGCCAACCCAGATCTCCAAGATAAAGAGAGACGAACAGCTCTTGGTTGGGCTTCTTTCGAGGGACATGCGGATGTGGTTCGATTGTTGTCTGAGTGAATATTTTAAAATATAGACAACTGAAAATGGAAGCAAAAAGTTATTTGGATTTGTTACCTGAGGAAATATGGCAGCGCGTCAATCGCATTGTCAGAGCACATCCGACTTTTGCGATGATCATGGACTTGCCGTACGAGGTACGGATGTACATTGTGGTGCAGATGCCTTATCCGGATGTTCTACGTTTTTGTGCGACCTCCAAAACAGCGAAGAACGTGTGTGACGACGATTATTTTTGGAAATTGAAAGTAGAACACGATTTTCCAAACGAGATGAAGTATATCGTTGAAGAGCTCCATCAAGGAAAGTGGCATAAAAAATATCAAAAGAAATGGAAAAATGCCCAAAAAATGCTTTTTGACCTTATCGACAATATATGGAGATACCATTCAAAAAACGTTACAAAAAGAGTGAACTCTTTGTTGCAGCTTGGGATAGATCCGAATATCCAAAATAAATCGGGAGAGACGCCTCTGGAGGTAGCCTCTTGGAATGGAGACGCGGATATCGTTCGATTGTTGTTGGAATACGGTGCTGATCCGAAGAGTGGATCAGCTCTTACGGGGGCTTCTATAGAGGGACACGCGGATGTAGTTCGGTTGTTGTTGGACCACGGCGCTGATCCAAATATCCAAGATGAAGGGGGGGTGGCTTCCCTTATATATGCCTCTATAGAGGGACGCGCGGATGTAGTCCGGTTGTTGTTGGACCACGGCGCTGATCCAAATATCCAAGATGAAGAGGGGATGGCTCCCCTCGATTGGGCTTCTCGTGCAGGACACACAGAGATTGTTCGATTGTTGTCTGAGTAAATCAAGATCCTTAGAAGAAATTTGGATCATGATCCAAATTTACACATTCCTTTAAACCATTTTTCTTTTTCTCTTTAAAAATGGGCAAATCGTACACGTACTTTTATGGAAAAAAATCCAAATGTGGGTGCAAACGTTGTCGCAAGAAAAAGAAGGTGTATCGTGTGAAAAAGTCTTCCTATAAAGTAGTTTGTAAAGAAAAGAAGCGCTGTTATAGCGATAGACATCACCGTAAACGCTATTACGACTCCTCTTCGTGTTGTTCTTCTTCCTCTTCGTGTTGTTAGTGTACTTTATTCCTCGCTCTCTTGTCTACAACCGACTTCCAGCAATCTCTGTTGGATCAACTTCATTGTATCCGTGGTGGATGTCACATAACAATCCGGTAAAAACGCATGAACGACGGCTCGAACGGATCCTACTGCCAAACGGTACGACATCTCTAGAGAGAAAACCATATGTTGCACATACGTCATGCACACGTTGTAGGGATGCGCAAACATAATCCTTTTTTTGTTATTGTCAACAAAAAATTCTATCTCAAGTTACTCCATTTTATTCAACAATGTCGTTGACAGTGTAATACAATTCTGCACGCCATTCGATCGATTCTTCACCCGAGTTTTCCCCGTTGATCAATTCCACCAATCCTTTTCCGAAATGATCCCCTGTGACAATTAGTAAACGGATTTTGGGCCGGGTTCCAATACCAAAGGTTATCAACTGTTCATATACATCTTGCGTTGGGAGCTCAAAGTGAGGATGATAGTCCATCGTTTTAATAGAACGATCATACTCTGCTTCAAACGACGCCATTAATTCTCCCACCCACATACACATTTTAAGGTCTGCAGCGTCGCTACACGAAGAACACGCTTCTATAACAAAAATTTGCTGACCGTACTCCTTCTGCTCTCGAAGGATTTTGCTTCGAATGTGCGGTGCCGCATACCCCACAAATCCTACAATGGTAACAGTGTCCTTCAAGGATTCGGATCCTCCTTGAGGTAAGGAGTCGAAGCACACACGTTCGCACAAATCACGGTATCCGTGAGGCACGTTCTCCAAATCCAGCAACACAAACGTGTGCGCTGCATCTTCCAGTAAGCGGATTTGCTTCTTTTTTACCTCTTTCAGCATAGTAGTTTTGTAGACATCCAGCCATGACAAGGCCATTTCTGCTGCCTGTTTCGAGGAATTTTTCTTCGAAGCACACCGAGCCGTTTTAAACGTGGTTCCCTCAGGAAGTTCGATTTCACAGCACCATTCGGGACAATGATCTCCACCCCCTTCTCGAATGTACGTATACTCGGGCAATCGTAGTCCTTTCTTTTGGAAAAACTCTTGCAGTTGGTTTTTCGCGGACATTTTATCCTTGATTTCGTACAATAAAAAATCAGTACGCTTTGTTGTTGAAATACGAAAAATAGGAACTAAGAAAAATGGACGATCCACTCGCAGCGTTGACAATAAAAAGGTTGAGAGCGATCACGCGCCAACACAATTTGAAAGGAAGATCCAAACAAAAGACAAAAGCAGACCTGGTGGTTTTTCTAAGGGAACAGCTTACCCCCGATCAGATAGAAAAGGCAATTGGTGGAAAGAAACCATCTCGAAAGAGTAAAACACCCTCTCCAAAGAGTGAAACGGAATTGTTTGACCTACCCATAGAACTCATTTGGGAAACGTTGTATAATTTGCCTCCAAGGGATGCCTTACATTTCTGCTTAACACATCGAAAAGCTGGAGAAATATGTAAAAACAACGATTTTTGGACTCAAAAGATCCAGAGAGATTTTGGAGAATTGTTTGACACATCGTCTATTCCAACCGAAAATCGACTCGAAACGTATAAATCGTTTTGGAAAGAAGCCCAAGCAAAGTTTATTTCGTGTGCGATCGAGGGTCATTTGAAATGTGTTCAATCTTTGCTACAACTTGGTATCAACCCAGATATCCAAGATAATAGAGAAGTAACCGCTCTTATAAAGGCTTCTATGAAAGGACATTTGGACATCGTTCGGTTGTTGTTGGAACACGACGCCGATCCGAATTACCAAAATAGTAGGGGAGAAGGAAAAAGTGTAGCTCTCATAACCGCTTCGAGATTTGGAAACACGGAAATCGTTGCCTTGTTGTTGAAACACGGTGCCAAACCCAATTCCCAAGATGTCTGGGGAAATACAGCTCTTATGGTGGCTTCAATGGATGGACACATGGACATTGCTCGATTGTTGATGGAACACGGAGCGAATCCAGATATTCGAAATGAAGATAGGTGGACAGCTCTTGACTGGACTGGTGGACTTCAACGCAGGAAGCTTGCTGCGTTGTTAAAGTCGTTCGAATAAAATCAGTACGATTTTTTGTAAGAAAATAGGACCCAACAAAAATGGACGATCCACTTGCAGCGTTGACAGTGAAGAAGCTGAGAGCGATCGCGCGCACCTACAAATTGAAAGGAAGATCCAAACCAAAGACAAAAGCGGACTTGGTGGCTTTTCTAAGGGAACATCTGACCGTAGATCAGATAGAAAAAGGAGTTGGTGGCACTCCACAGAGAGGCGTAGAACTGGCGGATATGCCGGCGGAAGTGATTTGGGAAATTATGTATAATTTACCTCCAAGGGACGCGTTGCATGTCTGTGCAACCCAGAAAGGTGCGCATGAAATATGTCAAACCGATGCTTTTTGGAAGGAAAAGATCCAGAGAGATTTTGGAGAATTGTTTGATATAAAAATAGATATTCCAACCGGAAATCGGCTCGAAACGTATAAATCGTTTTGGAAAGAAGCCCACGAAAAACTTCCTTCGTGTGCGGAAAAAGGACATCTGAAATGTGTCGAATCTTTGTTGCAGCTTGGTGTCAACCCAGATAGCAAAATCGAATGGGGTGGAACTGCTCTTTACTATGCTTCTTGGAGGAAACACGCGAATATTGTTCGATTGTTGTTGGAACACGACGCAGATCCGGATCTGCGAAGTAGGTATGGTAATACACCTCTTATGGAGGCTTATGAAAATGGAGACACGGATATTGTTCAGTTGTTATTGGAACATGACGCTGATCCAGATATCCGAAATAGTAAAGGATGGACAACCCTTATGGATGCTTCTTTCGAGGGATCCATAGATATGGTTCAATTGGTATTGAAACACGGTGCGGAGCTAAATACCCAACCTGATTATTGGAAATCAACATCTCTTATGCTGGCTTCTCTAAAAGGACATACGGATATTGTTCGGTTGTTATTGTCCAACAACGCTGATATGAACAGACAAGATCATAGGGGATACACAGCTCTTATGATGGCTTCTGAAAACGGATTCGCGGACATTGTTCAATTGTTGTTGGACCATGGCGCTGATCCGGATCTCCAAGGTCACCGCCGGGGATATATAGCTCTTAATTTAGCTTCCATAGAGGGACATACGGACATTGTTCGATTGTTAAAGTGATAAATCATTTAAAAACCGGTTTTCTATTCCTTCCCAACAACACCGTTAAAAATGTGCTCACTACTGAAACCTGTTCCCATGGAAGTACACATTGAACCCGCAGAAGGGTATGAATCCGTCGTGAACGAATATTACCGGTCTCATGGTACGTTTCACAAAGGTGATGCAGGATTGGATTTGTTTTGTGTGGAAACCGTCGTCGTTCCAAAAAGAGCCATCAGTGTCAAAATACCGTTGGGCATCTGTATAGACGCCCATTATCCTGGGGAAATAACGTACAAAGATGGCGAAATGGTTTCTCAACGTCTACACCCCGCCTCCTTTATTTGTTTCCTCGCAGCAGCACCGGCTTGAAGACACCCATTCGCCTCAGCAACAGTGTGGGAATAATAGATTCCTCATTTCGAGGGCAATTGATGGCGATCGTAGACAATGTCTCTGACGAACCGTTTACCTTGAAAAGGGGAGAACGGTATTTTCAAATCTGTACACCAACGTTGGGGCCGATTGCATACGAGTTGGTGGATACCCTTTGCTGTGCATCAAAATAAAATCAAATCAGAAGTGCAAAGACCAAACATTTATGGGTTAATAAATGTAAATTCTTATAATGGAAGGCTCAAGAAATAGTACTTCCAAAACCTCCTTCTCCTCTACTACTTTCATCGAGTTCTTCAATCGGTCTTTGCACCATTTCTGCGTGAATAGTTGGAGTTATAATCAGTTGCACACATCGAAATGGAAATTCAATAGCAGGTGCCTCGGGATCGATCTTCGTCAGAGATATAAGAATAGTTCCTTTGTATGATGGATCGATAATACCAATGCTGTTAGTGAACATATATCCAGATTTTCCAAGGGAACTTCTCGGTACAACTTGCATATAATAACCAAAATCTGGTCGGAGTTTAATACCAGTATCGTATAACGTTGTGCTATCAGAAATTCTTTTGTGTTCTTTGATAATGGATAGATCAAAACCTATATCGCTGGATCGATGTTTATAAGGAGCAATAGCATCGTTATCAGCTTTGTACCATCTGCATTTGGGTAATTTGCCTCGGATGCCTTCTCCTCGCATTATAGCAGGAACGTAAACGGACCACTCCACATATCTGTCACGTTTTCGGTTCATAAAAATAATAGCACCATCATAGAGTTTGGACATAAAATCTAAGGCATTTGTACTACCATAATATAGTCTTGAATCTTTGACACTTAAGCGGTATTTAATACCGCTAAATTCTCCTATATGCTTTAAGAATTCATGTGAATTGCTGGCGATATCACACTCTGGGCTAGATCGTTTTTTGGGATTTTTAATGCACCCATCTCCATCAAAAAAGCCTCGGATAAAAGCCCATGTGAGAAAATCTGAATCCAAATCTGGGAACTGGATACAATCACTTTTCTTTCCAGGTACTATTTTCATATGTCTGCATATATCCTTCTGCATTTTGATTGAATGCAGCAATATAGAAACCATGCGCTTTTTTTCTCTTTTTCCTCGAACAATTGGAGTTGAAGGAGACACAACATTGCGCATTTTCTCAAGAATATCCAAATCTCTTTTATCAATGCTAATTGCTACAGAAGTCGTAGCCTTAGACACATGACCGTCAGCGGCAATAAAACCTAAAATGTAAGCTTTTTCCTCTGTATCAATTTCATAAAAAAAATCGTCAATAGTATCTGGATGTTTGCAGTTAGGATTTAATCTTCCCGAAAATTTCAACCTTCGAGAACAATACAAACATATAAATTTTCCACTGTTCCGTTGCATAACGTGCATAGCATCTTTATATTGAATTCTACGATCTCCTGTGCATTTTTCGCTTGCTTCAAAATCGCATTTTACGAGCACTTTTTTATGAGAGCCACAAGTAAGACCAGAAACATCTTCTAAAAACATTTGATAAATCAAATGATCACAATTATTTTTCATTTCCGGGGACAATTGATGGCGATTGTGGACAACATCTCCGACGAACCGTTTACTCTAAAAAAGGGAGAACGGTATTTTCAAATCTGTACGCCCACGTTGGGTCCGATTGAATGTACGTTGGTACATACGTTGAGTGAGACATCACGGGGAAAAGGAGGCTTGGGAAGCACTGGAGAGTGATTTATGGAGAGTGAAAGAAAAAAATGAATGTTTTTACCAAATTAACTGGTAAAAAAGCGTTATGGGATTTGGTACTATTAATCTGGTATACGGTCTTCCGTGCACCTATACCCAACTCATGGAGATGGTGTCCAGATATGAATGGAAATACAGAAAGTACACGAATCTCGAGGAAAACATTCAATCGAGGATCCAAGATGATTTTACGGAAGAAGAGTGGGAGGAAATGGAAGAAAAAGAAAAGGAAAACTGGAAATGGTGCTGGGCACACGATATTCTTGACGAATTGCACCTTGAATACGAGTTTCGTGTGGAATTGTGGGCGGAAAAACAGCTTCTTGCCCGCGATGTGCCCGATGATTTCGAGTATTACAATAAATATTCGATGGAAGTTTTTCGTTTTCCGCACAACGATCGAAAGAAACCTTTCGCGGTTGTCGGTATCGTAGTAGGCCGGTTGGAACATTCTAAAGGCTATCAATCAACCGATTTGAACCTATCCATCGAGACGATGGAACAAATGCGACAATTGTGGATGGAAACAACACGCGGCAAAAGAATGGATGATCTTGCGATGTTTTCCATTCCGAATGGATGTGCGTAAAGATGCACTTAAGGATGCACGTAAGGATGTACATAAATTGAAACTTTTTTACCAGTTTAAACTGGTAAAAGCATTACGAACAAAAACTGGACAATGGAAAACATGATCGATATTTATGAACGCGCTCGAGTCGCGTATACGGAAGCCCCTGCGTGTCAAATGGATACGACCTTGGATTCCTTCATACAAGAGCTCTCCGACTTAGATGTGGAAATAACGTTTGGGGAAGCCGCAGATTTGGATGAGGAGTTCTTTGGCGTGCGAGGTGGGTATTGGTTACACGGTTATGGAACCCCGAAGGTTGGAGAGTACATCCAGGTGCCGTATGAAACAGATGTCGGTAGGCAATTCCTTGCGGTTGAAGTGATCAACCGTGGGTTGCTTACCATGAAAACAGCAAGGGCTGAGTGGAATGCGTAACATTTAGTAAAAATAATAAACATACTTCTTAAGAAGTATGTCGAAAATGTATATGTATATAATTGTTGAGGTTGTCGTTATTGGTGCATTCAAGCCCCAAACTTAAGCTAGTGACATATCAAGAAAAAACCCTCCGGAAAACCCATTTGCACCATTTCCTCCGAGAGCGGTTATCCCGGGAAATCCAAGACCGCCTGAACCGCCTCCTCCACCACCTATGGGAGGCGTTTCTCCTGGTAGTCCGAGACCTCCTCCTATTCCTCCTGCTCCTCCGGGACCTCCTCTCCCACCCAAACCGGGTCCAAAAAGGCTGCTACCACCTCCACCACCTCCTGATCCATTCGCACCTGGTGTGTTTGTGGGAGGTGTTGTACCTCCCCCACCACCCGGACCGCCCAGCCCTCCACCCGCTGATCCACCTGCACCACCACTTCTCGGATTGGTTCCACCCGCTGATCCACCAGCCACACCACCTGCACCAGGTGCGTTTAGAACGCCATTGATCAATCCTGCTCCTCCTCCTCCACCCCCTCTTCCAAAAAATGAAAACGAACCATCTGCGCCAGTTCCGCCCGCACCTCCTCCTGTGCCTCCAAATCCTCCTCCACCACCCAGCGCAGGATTCACACCGTTACCACTCAAAAACACCTTTTTTAATTTGATCCATGATGCTTGTCCATCTGTACCATCTGTGTTTCCAAATATTTGTGTCGATCCACCCACCCCACCATGTCCAACAAACATTTGTAACACGTCTCCTGGGACTAGAAGTACACCACCATTTGAAAAATGTCCTCCTCCTCCTCCTCCTCCACCACCACGACCAACGGCAGCCATGCCACCAGTATTAGAACTGGATTGACCAGCTCCTCCTCCGCCTTGACCGCCACACATCTGAATGAGTAAAGTGAAAGCTGTGGTAACTCTGGCCACAGAACAGCCTACAGGCACAAAATTGTTAGGCATGGCAGGGTTCAGAGGAAGATCCGTAGGAAAAGAAAAAGTCTTACATTGTTTGAGACTGCCCAAATTGTAGTTGAAATTCGTCAAATCCATTTGATCGGGAGAAATCGCAAAATAGAAGCAATCTCCTGCAATAGCGTTCTGCAGAGATTGAGCCAGCAATGTGTCAATCGTTCCTGGTGTTTGCGAAGACGCCTGATGAAAGTCCAACAAGGTCAAAACACCAGCAATGGTGGTATAATGTGCAATAACAACATGATGCAACATATTGGTATCTGTATGGGAGATCGCTCCATTGACGGTGTACAATTCCGAAAGGGGATACGGATCCACGTCCAACATCGTTGCTTTGTAAAACGTAAAACTACCAGCAACAGGCCAAGACGGAGGTTCTGAAACGTCGTTTTCCCAAGAAAACCCTTCCAAAAACTCAGGGACAGGAACGCCACTTTCCAGTTCCACTTTTAATACTCGTGGAAGTGTAGGATCGGGAGCTACGGATCCAGTAGGACCGGTTCGCCCTCTTAGTCCTCTTGGACCACGACAACACTTACAATGTTTCTTGGTATGCTTCGGTCGTTTATAAGTACATAATGGGTTGCACTCCATTTATATATATATATATATAAATCGTAATTATTCATCCAATTGGTATACCAATTCTTTAGCGTCATCGTAATAAATACTTTCCCGTTCTTCGACAACATAAAACCCAAATTTTTCAGCCAATCGTCTCATTGCAGTATTCGTTTCTAAGGTCGATAATCGAATGGGTCGTTTTTTCACAAAATCGATGTAGTGTTGGAGTAGGAGACTCCCGATCCCGCGTTTATGGTATTTCGGATCTATCATGATCGAAATATCTCCCAATCCAGCCGTTATACTACCAGCAGCCTGACCGTCGTCCGTATAATAAACGACAAAGGGTTGATTCAAGATATCCGGAAAAAAGTAATAACATCGTATATTTGGGTGTTCTGAACACGTAAATTCTTCAACATTGGGATTGTGTTCACCACCATACACGTCATAACCTAATTCCTCCATTTTAAGTTTAACATAATTTATGAAGGGGACGTTAAAAGACAAAAAAATGAATGTTTTTCAGCCTTTTTTCCTTTTAAAAATGTCTTCAATAATGGATATCTTGCTTCTTAATCAAATGATGGCCAATCATCATGCGGGAAAAGAGGTTGTTTCATGTGAAATTAAAACGGGGACCTTTTGTGATGGCATTGGCAATGAAAACGAGACGTATCCATGCATAATATGTGGTTTAGAGGCTTGTGATGAGTGTCAATGGGACAAAACGCTGGCTGATATACAGAGCGATGAGTTTTTATCGGCAGAAGAACTCAGTGAAAAATATCAAGACCGCAAGGTAACCCCAGAAACATTGAACACGTTGTTTTTGAGAAATACATGTATCTGTGTAAACTGTACACGAAGAAATTAAATAAAACATACTTTTTTGGTAAGTATGTTCAACGCGCATCCGAAAAAAATGAACGTTTTTTTTATTTTAACGAGTTAAACAAGATGCAAGACGAAAAAAGGAAAAAGGAACTAACAATCGAACCTCCTGTAGTGAACCCCATTGAGCATTTTTATGATTCTTTAAACGTGTTAAACATCCCGCAAGACGAAAAAAAGGAAAAGGAACTACTGATCGAAGCTTCGGTGGTTGTAGTAAAAATCTTTGAGGAGTTTTATGATGATTTATTTCATGTTCTCCCTCTTTCGTTCGATCTAACCGATGAAGAAGCGAGATCTATCGTAGATAGTGTGAAAGAAAAACTTTCACATAGCGAAGCGCTGTCATCTGATCCTAAAGAGAAGAAGGCAAAGTATTTCGACAGTCAAAGGAAAGAAGTTCGTGATATTGTACGCAAACTTAACACGGACATACTACGTCTACAAACAGCCAGGGTAGTGGATATGATTTTTTCATTTGGAGAATGATTTTTTCACCAATCCAAAATTTTCGCCTTGATTTTCGATTAGTAGTTAATAACATATATTTACTGAAATATATGTTGAATTTTATTAAGCTTGCAGAAATGAGCGATTTTTCTACAGATGTTTACAATGGTGATGCTCTACGGAGGTCCAGTGAGGAAATAAATCGAGTCCGAAATAGGAATGCGCGCCTGTGGAATTCCAATCAATGGCGCACACTTCTGGAAGGAGTTTGGTGTCGGGTTTTCCCATTAGATAGTTCGCAGCGACTTCTTTTATTTTTAGCCAATAGATTTTATATCCAAGAGCATGTAGTACGCAGAAAGGAACCTGTTCCTTGTCTTCTTCGTACTTTACGTATTCCACAGGAGATTCTGCCCCCTGAACCCAACTACCTGGATCGGCGATTCTGACCCAAAACTCCACTTTCTCCGAAAGCAGCTCTTGGGCCAAGATATCGTGCGGTTTTCTATGCGACAACCCCTCTATGTAGTGGCTGTATAAAAAGGACTTTTCGCAAAGATCCGATCTCAGTTCCGCAACCAAGGGATCGTTGGTATTGCCGGAAACACCCGCCGCGTAGAGTTGGGCGCGTTTACGTTTTTCTTCGCTGAGATTGATCACCCCTCGTTCAAACAGGAGTTTCACCAAAGCTTCGTTTTGGTAGTAAAATCCAAGATAAAGAGCGTATCCTTGAAAGCATTCAGGACATTCCCATTCATCTATTACCTCATCGACTTCTTGCACACAAGAAAAAAGAGAATGCGTAGAGAAGAAATCCACAAAAGCCTCATTGAGTCGAAGAATGCATAGACCCTTTAGTATGTGAATCGCTTGTAACGTAGAAACATTACTATGATGAGATCGTAAATCCTTTGTAATGCTATACATTCGTGCACTTTCAAACTCTTTCGAGATCGTATTCGCCTTAAGCTTTTCAATCAAAGGCAGTTGATCGTAAATCGCAACCTGTAGTTCATTACAAAGTGTGTCCATATTAATTGTGTGAAGTTTCCTAGTCAAAACACTGTAAAAAATTTCATTTTTTAAGAAGAGAGGAGAACACCAAAATCGCCTTGATTTCCGATTACATATATTTCAGTAAATATATGTTAACATTACTCTTAATTATCACTCCTTGACTTTTTCATACTCCTCTTCGTAATCAATGGGCAACAACACGTCGTTTCGTGTGTATTCTTCTAGGATCGCACGTAATGTCACGGATTTATTAGCTAAAACGCGGTGGATATTGCGTTCCTTGTCCCCTATGTTTGCGTAGATCAAGCGTATCGTGGTATTGCTTTTCGTTCCTACGCGATATACGCGTCCTGTCGCTTGGTGCGTATCAATCAAGTTGAAATCTGGACTCAGCAACAGGACACGTGGATGGGTTCCTACTGTGTCGTGCAACGAGATTCCCACCCCACCCACACGCGTAATGCAAAGCAACAAACGACACTCTTCTGAGTCGTTGAAGGTATCTACGATTTCCTCACGCTCCTCCTCCTCTTCGATGCCTCCATGAAGCACTTGAGGACGATAGTCACCAAGACGCTCCTCCAACGCAAACAACACAGCCAAATAGTGTACGCCAATGACGACTTTCGCATCCTTGTTGTCTTCTAAATACCGTCTTGCTACGCGTTCAAAAATCGAAATCTTGGCTTTTTCGATGGCAACCATCGCTAATGTCAGCTCCGCATAGTTGCAATCTCCTCCTACACGCGGTTTTGTGGGGTCCTTTACATGGACAACAGCATCTTGAAGCATTGATAAGGCCTTCTCAAACGCTTCCTTATCCTCGTCACACACGTTGTAATAGCCATTCTTCGCATCACATTCCGTGTCTATTACCAAAGGCATCGCAGAACACAGCTCTTTGCGTACAATCTCCGTGTACAGACGAAACGCGTAGCGATTGTAATCCCCTGCTGTGTCTTTTTCCGAGAGGATGCGCTGGGTGGTTGTGGAGTCCTTGGTCTTGCAATACGCCAACAATTCCCGCCACCCAGTAGGTCTGGAATAGATAAAGAGCTCTTCTTGACGAATCACGCCCACCATTTTCATGAGATTGATGGCTTGCATCGGTTTGTCAAAAGGAGTGGCAGAAAGCAGGGCAAATTTCGAGGGAGTGGACGAAAGAGCGATCGTCTTCACCAGTGTCTGTATTGCACGATATTGAGAGGTGTTGTTCCTTGTAAATTGGATCTCATCCACAACCAACAACACACCTACTTTCAACAAAGCGAGGTACTTTTCTGTGGGGCTAAAATAGTGGTGTTCTACTTTGGCTTTTCCCTTTATATGTGTTGTTTTGTGGAGATATCCGTGTTTTGGTTGCTTTTTGAGCTTGGAACTGGCACTTTGATAGGTGATCAACTCCACAATAGGCACGCCAGCTATGGCAGCCACTTTCCTCCACACCACTTTCACCGTTTTGGGACATACAATCAACATACTCAGCCCTAGGATTTTGGCTACCATACATGTCACATACGTTTTGCCACATCCCATCGTACTCGTATCGATGTGCCCTTTTCCTTCAAAATTCATCGTCAACACCCTCTCAAAATGAGGAAGTTGATGCTCTAAAAGGGCAAACTCCTTCCTACTGGGCATGGGTCTCTCTATTTCCATTTTTCTCGTTATCAATTTGACGTACTTTACTGCACGTTATTTTTTCAGTTTTTCTACTATGTGTTTTGTATACTTTAGTATATCTTCCTTTACAAAAAGGAAGATGAAAATCGCCTTGATTTCGGATGTGCATTTGGAGTACAACACCGAGTTAGACATAGAATTGCCCGAAGCAGATGTATTGGTGTGCGCTGGGGACATTGGATCGCCCTTTACGCAAGCATACACGCGTTTCTTGAAAGAGATGAATGAGATGTACGACACAGTCATCGTGATCCCTGGAAACCACGAATACTACCAACAATCTCCTTCTCAAGCGTTGACCCATCCACGATCGATGGGTTCGGTCGAGCGTCGGATTCAAGAAGTGTGTGACCAAACCAACGTGGTGTTCCTCCAAAAAGAGTGTGTGGACATTGACGATGTTCGTTTTTACGGATGTACGTTGTGGGCAGACCCGTTTTCTTCTGGGGGAGAAGACTTTTGGGACGGACAAAATGATACCAAGCACATTTCAGACCTTGACCGTCCAGAAGACTACGTGGAGATGCATCACGAGCACGTGGAGTGGCTGGATACGATGTTGCGACAAGCACCGAAAGACAAAAAAATCGTGGTGGTTACGCACCATCTTCCCTCGTATACACTGATTGACCCCAAGTTCAAGCATTCCAAGAAGAACGGATATTATGCGTCCCATTGCGATGACTTGGTCCCACATGCCGATCTTTGGCTTGCTGGACACACGCACCGCTTTATGGATTGTTCCCTGGACGGCACGACACGGTTTTGTTGCAATCCGGTGGGCTATCCTTGGGAATCGCTTCGGTACCATGGCGACTTGTGCATTACGCTTTGAAAGGCATTTTATCAAATAGCTAAAATGAAGATAGTAGGAAAGGATGCCATCGGTTAAATCTGGAAAGATGGTAACGGTTGCATACGAATGTCCAAAATGTTATCCTCCGCGGTTTTTTGTGAAGGAATCAGAACTCGATGTCCACCTGAAGAAAGGAAAACACTTTGGAGAAGAGAAAAGAAAACGCCGCGTGAAAGCTGAAAAACTGTATCGGCGGAATAGAAAAAAGTAGAATTTGTGAATTATATGCTCTGGATATGTCATAAAAATGAAAATTTAACAGCGTTTTTACTCTAAAAAGTTTACGTATACGATGTATTCCATACTTATCGCGATTGTAGGGGTGATTGTGTTTGAATTGGTTGTACTTCATTATGTACTTCAGTGTGCAATGAAGTACAACGGTGTAGGAGAAAAAAGCACCAAATCGCGAGCACCCCACAACCAAGTGCCGGATTGGTTTTGCAAATTTATAAGGAAGATACTGGACGAACCAACGCGTGCTCATGTCCCTATCGAGATCGAGTACCATAAGATAGACGCATCCAGAAAAACGTTCCGCACGGGTCTCATTGAAGCTAAAAACGCACTTAACGTGTTAATAGATCATCGCGATAAAGCAGTATGTAAACGCTGGAAGTGGGGTATTGGCTCCAGAATCGAGGGTGGGAAGCTTTTTGTATGGAGTTCTCCAAATCCGCGTACCATGCGGTCCACGATTTACAATGTAAAGAAGATGCAGGTAACGATCTCTGCGGACTACAACCATGTTCATATCCATAATGTTGAAGATTCAGAGACTCAATTGATATGGTCAAGCCACTGTATGAATGTGTAGAAGAAACAAACGATGCATTACGATTAGATCGTATATAAAATATAACTTTTGTTATATTTATTGTAAAAAAATGATAATAAATGGTTGACTAAGTCGAAAATAAGAAGTTTGATTTCGTTTACATGAGCACAAAAAGTAAATCGATGGAGATATTGGAACGGATAAGGTCAGAAGAAGATGCGATTGAAAGGTTGCGAAAAGAAATTGCAGAACGTAAATCCACGTTGACCATGTATGAGAAAGAATTCTCAGAGGAAGCATGTGAAGACTTTAGTTTGGTGAAAGAAATTTTTGAAAAGTATGGTCCTGCTCCGAAACTTGAACCTCCGTCTTACGCTGTTTACATTACGGTGATGCACGCAATAAACTATTTTCTTCCACCAGATGTATGGGAGAAAATGAGGTTCTTGTTTCCATTGAAGGGAGCATACAAAGGAAAACCTGGAGATTGTGTGTTGGGAGGTCATGTTAAATTTACACGAGAAGAGAAGATGATTCTCCACCAATGTAAGATCGACTGGCGGCATGCATATATTGGCAACCCTTACGGACATTAAACCGATCTTGGTCATTATATTCAAAATATAACTTTTGTTATATTTTAGTTTTAACTCAAGCTAAGAGCGATAGTAATTCTTCCACCGTTTCTGCCAACTCTATTCCTTCATACCTCTTGGTTTTTGCTGTGTCCTCTTCTTTGAACTCCGTATTAGTTCCTACCGTACAATGCACCGCACGAAATCCTGCCTCCACTACATACCGACAATTTTCATGATGATCGTCACACAATCCAATCCCTTTATGATCCTTCGTCGCCATTAAAAATTTGGCCTTGTTTTCCCGCGCATACACCAACACAAACGGTGCGTTGTCTTTTGCGGCGGTATGTGCTGTTTCGTGAGCTTTCTTTGCGTTGTAGGGCACATAACTTAGTATCAAATGAGGAACATCCACAGTAGATAAGGCTTTTCGAATTTCAGGAAGCGCGTAGAATCCTCCCATATCGTATGACCAAAAATGAGAAGGCATCGCGACCCATGCCGGTAAAGCGGTGATTGAACCATAATACAGATCGTACGTCTTCAAATCTCTCAGAAAACGCAAAGATTTGTTGCGTTTCGTAGGTCCTGTTTCGCGTATTCCTGTACCAGGTTGTCCATACATAAGAATAAAATCGTTCATTTCTTGTTATTATTACATATAACAACAATATTCAATTTAGTTTTCAGCAGACTTGAAGAATCTTTCCAAGCATGACCAGGGCATTTGATCGAGTTCTAAATGAAATTTATATATGACATCGTATATAAAGAAAATGCAAAAGACGATGACTGACTACTACAACAGCACCGCTTTATCTAATGGTGGAAATCCTAAAAATATTCAATTACAAAAATTAATATTCGAGGCTCCAAAGAAAGCAGATAGGATTGCTGGACAGAAATGCATCTATAAAGAAGAAGTGAGGATCTGGACGGGAAAGGGATGGCACTGTGAACACAATAGAAGAAGGGGCAGATGCAAAGACTGTGGAGGATCAGGCATTTGCTCACACGACAGAATAAGAAGCCAATGTAAGGAATGTGGAGGATCCCAAATTTGCAAACACAACAGAATAAGGAGCCATTGTAAGGAATGTGGAGGATCCCAAATTTGTCCGCACAACAGAAGAAGGAGTACCTGTAAAGAATGTGGAGGATCCCAAATTTGTCCACACAAGAGACAAAGGAGCAAATGTAAGGAATGTGGAGGGGCAAGTATTTGCGAACACAACAGAGAAAGGAGCCAATGTAAGGAATGTGAGGGATCTCAAATTTGCCCGCACGACAGAAGAAGGAGCAAATGTAAGGAATGTGGAGGGGTAAGTATTTGCGAACACAACAAAAGAAGGAACACATGTAAGGGATGTGATCCAAATGGTTATTTAACACAACTTATGCGTTCGAGAATGTATCAAGGTCTTAAACAATATTCGAATCTAAAAACCAAAAGAACCATGGAATATGTAGGGTGTGACGTAGAAACACTCCGAGAACACCTGAAAAAACAATTTCTGCCAGGTATGACTTGGGAAAATCAGGGAAAATGGCATATTGATCACCGTAAACCCTGTGCCGTTTTTGACCTGAATAACGAAGAAGAAAGACACCGATGTTTTCATTATACAAATCTTCAACCGTTGTGGGGACCTGACAATTTATCCAAATCCGATCAACACGATGAAGCTTCCTTCCAATACGTTTGGGAAGGAGAAGAGGGTTGGAAAATTAAGATTTTAGGAACCGATTCAAACCTGTAAATATCATTAAAGAACGAAGCCCTTTGAAAAAATAAGTATGAGTGATACCGATTTGAAGTACTCCTATGATCAGACGAAAGTATGGGCTAACAAAGAAAATGCCACCTTTGAAGATGGTGTTACTTTTTTGTATATTTTTGGCGCGTTCTCGTTCCTCATCATTTTCGCCGCGATCCTCCTGTTTTTCGCGGGTGGCAGTACGGATGTAACAGAATCCACGGTCCGAATCGACGAACTGAACTCGGAAACCGACGCAACAACAACCGAGGTTCATGCGGAATTTGATCTGCTGGACGATGTGAAAAAAGATAAAAACTTGCTCAAAGCAGCTAAATAACAACTTTTCGCGATGTATATGTATATACTATATACATATGTTACCATATTATTATACTATTCGGACTCTTTCGTCTTTGTTTTTCGTTTCGTGTCTTCTTCCTCTGTATTTCTTTTTCTTTTGCATATTCATTCCACGGACCCTTTATTTCATATATACAGTAATACCTGTAGTTGAACGAATGTCTGATCCGCCACCTTGTTATCTTGTCATCTAAACGATCCATCCTGTCCATATCTTGACTAATTGTTTACAACAATTATTTTTCTTTTGGGAGTTGAATCACGGGGATATCGGTGAACTGTACGGTCAGAACACGCGCGGTCTCTCCCAATTCCTCGATTTCCAGATCTTCCAACTCCGCTACAAGCGATGGAGGCAACGGTTCGTCTTCCCCGAATTTCTTGACTCCAAGTTTTCTTAGCGGTCGGAGTGGTACTTGATGAATATCTGAGGGAATTTCAATCGTTCGAACTTTGATGAATTCTTGATCGATATTTTGAATATCTGGACATGCTCCCACATCTTCTACAGCTTCACGCAACAATGTCGAAGGTCCTTGGATCTGTTCCACGGTCGGACACTCCTCTTCAGGAACGTATTCGGTGACTTCACTTGGTTCACTTGGTTCACGTGGTTCTTCTTCAACACGCAGGTGTTCTGCTGCATCTGGATCTTTGGGTCCCATTCCATCCAAAAAGCGTTCGGTTTCTCCCACGGTGTCAAAGGCTTGTCCGAGTTCAAAGGCTTGTCCGATGCCCAAAGGACAAGAGGGACCTTCTTCTCCACCGGTCATCATCAGCTGCTCCAATTGACGTGCCAAATCCATTTGCTCCTCTTTTTCTTCTTCTTCTTCCTGGAGTGTTTGGAAGATGGGTTTGGAAAGGATCTCAAAGAACCCGGTTCCAATGGCAACGGGTTTCCCAACGGCAATGGCTGCGGAAACCCCCTCTAACGTCTCTGTCTGAGAAAATACGGCAGCCTTTTTGAGCGTTTGCAACGATCGTTCAAAGGTAGCCAATGAAAAGTATCCCATCGTACCCGCAGACATTCCGGTGTAGTTGGTTCCTAAGAACGATCCATGACGAAAGAGAAAATCGGCCAACAGCAAAATATTGCGCGGATTGACATAACCACCTTGGTTGGTAATGGTATCGTACAAATCCTTTATGAAAAATTGACGTGCCGCTTCTACACCCAACGTTAGTGCCATAAGATGGATGTTGTTGCAATAGGTGTAATAGGGATCTACTTCTGCCTTTTCCATCAACCCAACGATCGAGGATCCTTTGGTGGTCAAAAACATGTAATTTTCCAAATCCAACAATCTTTTTTGCCTTGGAGGAAGTTCCTCGTTCCTCTTTTTCTTCTTTTTGGCTTCCTTGGCCAAGTCAATCGCATCTTTTGCGATTCTGGAAGGAAGGACATGACTTTTGCCTTTGATGTCCGCGATAGACGTTCCCTCTGTGGACGTTCCTTCTGTAGACGGACCTTCATCCGCGATAGGCGGCCCTTCAATCGTTCCTTTAAAGGTGATAATTGCAAAGTTTTTGTCTGTGTGGACGACTTTGTATCCCAATGCCTCGTACAACTCCAACAGATACTTTGGCTTGATGGGCGAAGAACTTATCAAATTGAGATCGTAATAAATCTTCCAAAAAACGGTTTTACGATCTAACGCGTATCGTTCTTTGTCTGCTAACACCATCTTTTCTTCTTTGGCAACGACCCGAAGGACTGTTGCTTTGACAGGATAGATTTCTTTGATGTCTGCGACACCTCGGATACGAATGTTGTCCAAATTGGGGAGAATGATGTTGTCGATGAAGACATCGGCACTGTATTCCTCGCGATACGATGTTTGTTCGATGCTCCCCTTTTTGATTTCGAGTTCGATCTTGGCTACAGGATCTTTGATGAGGTCCGGGTTGGGATAAATGTCTAAGATCCCTTCTGCTGTAGAGCTATGGGCAAAAAACATCGAAGAAGACGGAATGCCATCCTTTCCTTGCCCGTGTTTCAACGCCATTACCACATCTTTGATCGTGACTTTTCGTTCGACCATCAAAATAGGGTTCAGCTGCAATCGCAAGACTTTGGTGCGATCATCTTCGGGTGGAAGGGTAAAGTATTTGTGCCACCATAATTGTTCCATCCTATCTGGAGTGTCAATGGACCAATCCAACACCAAATCGCCCACCATGGTTTCCACAATATCCGCTTCTTTGTCTAAAATCTGGTCAAAACTAAGACGTTCCTTAAACACGATCGTGCAATTTGGAAACTTTCTCGTTTTCATCGCGTAAATCAACTCGGAAAGCGCGCGGATCCCTGAACTCATATTTGTCGAGGCACCCGCTGCATGAAACGTGTCCGCAACACCAAGTCCATTGGCAAGACAAAAGTTTGTGGTGGATGGAACGGTGAGATCGTAGACGAAAGGTGGTTCATCGTATGGGATACGTTCTATATCCACAATTTTATCAAGGACGATGTCCTTCACAACTTTTCCGTCAGCGATTTGATAGATTCCAGATGGAAAATTCTTGACGATAGGAACTCTATCCCCAATTTTGACAGCACTCCCGTTGGTTTGAACCAATTTTTTGGTTTCGTGATTCCACACCAGCAAACTTTTGGATTGCGTGGCAACCACTGAGCGTCCACTGTTGGTCTTGATTTTCACAAGATCCCCTTCCGGAAGATGTCTGGTAATCGCTGTAACATCAGACCAAAACACTTTTCCGTCTTCAGAAACGGTTGGAACTTGTACTTTATCTTTCAAAGGTAGGTATTCCGTGTTATTTTTAGATATCAGAGTGATTTCACCACAGTGTTCTTCCATCAACGTGTCAATCCATTCACCAATTTTTACTATTGTGGTAAGATATTCGGTATGTCTCTCTGAGATGAGGATTTCCGTGTCCCATACTACGCTGTTGAGAGTCATTTGAGAGACCTGTTCACCCAATGCGTCGGCTGCATTGATGCCCACGGCGGATCCCGGATCAATGGTAGAATTGTTGAATTCTACAATAATGAGTTGCTTCAACTCTGGAATGGAGCTTGGACACATCTCTATATCTTGCATCACTGCAAACATTTTTTGTACCAAACTATCGCGTGCTTCATCGCTGTGTGATTTCATAGCCGATCGAATGGTCGGCACCACCGACAAGATATCCGAAATTTCTTCGTTTGACAACCTTCTTGGAATGTCCTTGGGGTCGGTTTGACTGTGTCCAGGGATATTGACCCATTTCACGTTGGAAAACATGTCAAAAAGATTGGATACAAAGTCACGCACCAAAAGACGATGCAATCGCGCATCGGTTTTTAACAACGGCAGCAGCATTGTGACAACATGTACGGGTTCAAGCATATCCTTGTTGGAAATCCCTGCCGCGGTCAACATCTCCACTATTTCTGTTACAAAGAACCGTTGCTCCGATTCCGTGAGTAGACGTATAGTCTCCATCTCTGGTATTATATTTGTACCCAGATCCTCGAGGATCCCCATCAACAGTTCTTTGGCGTCAGAGGCGTATCCAGATGAAATGGCGAGCTCAAACAATTGCTTCAACGAAACAATGTCCAAATCCTTTTTGAGTGTTTCGTAGAACTCGTCTCGAGCCTTGGCCAACGAACTGGCGCACCAAATCCTCTTGGTTCCGTCTGGAAAGTTTCGGCACACCTTTAGGGGCATCACCAATTCTCGCAATTCTTTTTCCGCAATTTTAATGGGATCGGTTAAATCCCCTGGATCGGTCATAATCTTTGCGTTCTCTGAGATTTCCGTAGCGCGGTGTCCAATCAATCGTGCTCTTTCGAAATTCGTAAGATAGGAAGCGCTGTCTTTGGATTGAGGTTCATTTCCTTTGGTCAAAATCCCCACATCAATCAACAAGTCTGTGGGAATGAAATGTTCCAACAGTTCTTGACTGACTGCAATACGGTCATCCGAGGATTCCGTGGGAAGTCTCACATCTCCGATTCGTTCCAACAAAAAACGATACAAGAGCACCTTTGCGTATTCGGAAGGGTTGTCGGTCCGCAATTTCGATTGAGCAGAAGAAGAAACGTCGATCTCTTGCAACGCCGCCAACAAATTTTCCATCGTAATGGACTCTTCGGCAAAGAGTGCGTCTGTCGTTGCAGGGGAAACGACGTATTCGTTGGCCATGTTCAACGCTTTGAAAACAGGATATACCTCCAATGCGGTCTTCCGGTCCAATCCAAACAACAACCCAAAAACGCCCACTTCAAGATCTCCGACTACTTTTTCTTCAAATCCTTCTGGAAATTGCAACATGCTCAAGTTCGTTTGCAAGATATCCAACGCGAGGTTGATTTCTGTGGGATCTTCTACTTCCCAAAATCGTGGCAATGCACGCAGTTCGTACAACACTTCAAAAACTTGGTCTGAAGAAAGAGACACTCTTTTAGGCTTTGTGGGATTCTCCGCGGTGCTTTGAAGGTCTTGATCGGCTTCTTCTTGTTTCCGTTTTTCTTTTTGTTCGTTGAATGCACGTTCACTCAAGAGCGTAATGGCATTCAACACACCATCGGTCACCGTTTTAATCTCAGATTCAGAAGGCGTTTCACGCACGATCGACAATTCTTCAAGGTCCATAGTTTCAAGGTCACGAGTTTCAAGGTCACGAGTTTCAAGGTCCATAATTTTAATTAGTGATAGATGATGTTTTGTTCTTAAACTTTTTTAAGAACCTCCACATTTTCATTTTTTTAATGGAAATGTTTACATTTGGGTAGGAATTTTTGTGATCCTTTAGGGTTCGGATCGCGACCCTTAGCCCTTCCAACTGAACGGACAATTTTGACAACTGTAAGTAATGCGCATGGATTCGTCCCCACTGCTTGTTTGCAAAATCGTCATCATCAATTCGGTATATTTGCATCGTGGACATGTTCCAAAAACGGCTTTGGCTCCTGGAATACCTCTTGAAAGGATCTCTCGCTTATCTGCCACGGCATTTCGAGCGTTCGTCATCAGTGGAGACTCTAGCACCATCGCTAAAAAGGATCCATTTGTCACGACATCGGACAAAAAAGTCATCACATCGTCGTAGGGAATTGCTTTGAACAACGACAACACCTCTATTCTCTCACTTTCGTTGTTTACATCGAGAACGGGTTTGTGGTTGTCATAGTGGAGTTCCAACAACGCTTTCAATTTCTTGTTGGAAGGGGTTTCTTCAGTTTCCTCTCGAAAAAAATCCGTTAAAAAAGTACGTTGTTCCTTTGGATTCATTTTAAAAACTGATTAAATTCAACGTTTCTTTTATCAATAATTTACGAGGTGATTGATTTACGAGGTGAATTGTGCAAATAATTTTTCATTTTTAGACAAATGGCCACTCCGATGGATGAAACGATCGTACGATTTACAGAAATTCCCGTGATTTTTGCGGAAAAGGAGGCAAGTGGACCGCCGGCATTGCCAGGGTTGGTTTTACATCCGAAAGTATCGACATTGCAGCGACCCAAACAACTTTTTGCTTTTAGTGAGTGGAAGGGACTTTTGGGAGAAGAGGAAGAAATTCCTGAACCTCCTCTTGAACCTACATTCGTTACAAAAGTAACGTTGCCGAGTGGTTCTTCCAAAATTATTCCCATTAAAGAGCGTAGAAAACCGGTATCGTTCACTTCTGCACTTCGTCAAGAACAAGTGATGCACATTTTGGATGAGATTGAGGTGGTAAAGTTGGAGGCAAGCATTCGATACCCCAAAGGAGGATATCAGCTTCCCGATCTGAAGACGTTCGCCAAACAACTTGGGGTTCCTACTACAGACCTTCGAAAAGCGGGGATGGCGCGTAGGATTCTAGAAAAGATCAAACTCAAAAAAGTTTAAGAAAATTGAAATTTCTTTAAGCAATATGCTTTTGACAAGCACATAGTAAGTGATGTATACAGACTTAGTACATTTAGAATATGTTTTTCGAAGTGGAGCCTTGGATGCTCTTGGGAAAGAGGTTGTTTGTTATTGCATCAAACCTTGGTTGGAACCCCCTACGAACCATCTTTGGGAACTCTTGAAAAGAAATCCAGAGGAGAATTGGAACTGGTATAACTTTGCCCGGAATCCGAACATTACATGCGAAATGATCGAAAACAATCCAGATAAAAATTGGAACTGGTGGGAGTTGTCCCAAACTTCGAAGATTACGTGGGAATTTGTCAAAAATCATCCAGATAAAAATTGGAACTGGTGGAACTTGTCCAGAAATCCGATCATTACGTTGGAAATCGTCCTAAACAACCCGGATAGCGATCGGGGACCGGGCAAGGAATGGGACTGGAATGAGTTGTCCATGAATCCGAGCATGACTTGGGAAGACATCCAAAACAATCCATCGCTACCTTGGAACTTTGTTGTTATGCATTGTAATAAATTTAATGCTTGATCAAAAAAATGAAAAGAATTATTGTATCAAAACGATACAATAATCGTTATGTCGTTGAAGTGGGATGGAAGCTTTTTGGGGGACTTTCCAAAAAAATGTATAAAGTGTACGATCATACCAAAGAATGGAATTACGCTCCATATCCTACAAACACCTACCTTTCTAGTACGATGCCTGTTAAAAGCGCCGAGAGATACATCCATTCCATGTATTTTGGATGAATTGAAGGGGTGTTTTGGGTTGGACAAACTGGGAACGCATCGGATCAAAATTCGCGGGAGACGGTATGTGATGATTCGATGCACCCTTACAGATATATTATTGGCCAAACTCCCTAAAAACAAGATTACTTCCGAGTTTGAAGAGGAGATGTGCAAGTTGATTACCTTTCGGTACATACTTTCCGTTCCCCATACACAAAATGGTTCCTTTCTTGCACGGACGCACTATCGATCCTTCGGAAGGATTTGTGAAAGGTGCGTTCCGCACAGTTTTTATGAGCCTCAAACTTTTGTACATGAACGCACCATCGATCCTTCGGAAGGATTTATGAAACGGTGGTTTGGAGAAAAAGATGTGTGTGCTTACGTGTTGAAACTATTGCCTATAAACAAGGATGAGGAATGGGCTCCGTTTCTATGCCGCCTTCGAACCGATATAGAGACGATCATTGAAGCTGTAGATGCGGATTATATATGGCTTGGAGTCTACATTATCGAGAAAATAGCAAAGTCGTGTACTCTCGTAGAAAAGTAGGAGGATTTTGAACTGTATAAACTTACTCTTGGGGATGAAAAATATGCTCTCAAGAGCGGAAGCAATTCGGAAAAAACGATCGGCACATACGTACCGAAGCGTTATTCACCACTTACATTGGTCAAAAGTTCGTCCACCCAGGGCAGGCGTGATTCCCTATATACAGACCGAAAAGGGATTGTGTTTTGCTTTTGGGTTGGACACGGATTTTCGGGAGCTGACGGATTTTGGAGGTGGCGTTTCTTACAAAAAGGACAAAACGGCTGTGGTAGGGGCTTTGAGGGAATTTCGAGAGGAATCCTTGAGTGTCTTTGAGGATCTAACAGTTAAAGACGTGTCGGGATGCTTTGTTCTCTACAACACAGAGTTGATGATCCTGTTTCTGCGCGTACACGTGAATCCCAAAGAGAAAAATGCGGCATTTCATGAAAAGTTAAAGGACGAAGAAACCCCAGAAGTGTGTGATATTGTGTGGCTGGGGGAACAAGAACTTTGTCAAAGTCTCGACCCAAAAAGTCGACTTATTTATGTTCGTGTTCGCGATCTCCTCGTTGGCGCTGGGGACTTTTATCCGTTTTTACGCGACCTATAACAACTATAAAATTGGATTAAACATTTGAACTTGTTCAAATGTTTGTATTATATATATACATATGTATCAAGAACCTGCAAGAATACGTTCTATCAGTTCTAACTTGCGACCACCCACTCTGAGTTTTCTATCACGCAGGATATCTTTGAGATCCGGGACTTTCAACTTTGTCAATTCTTCTCTTGTGGGCACTTTAGGCTCTACTGGAACATCCACGACCACTTTTTTGGTGGGTTTCTTACGCTGAACACTTGGAACTCGTTTGACACTTGGTTTTGGTTTGGGGGGTTTTGTACTTGGTTTGACACTTGTGACTCGTTTGACACTTGGTTTTGGTTTGGGGGGTTTTGTACTTGGTTTTGGTTTTGTGCTTGGTTTTGGTTTGGGAGGTTTTGTACTTGGTTTTGGTTTGACACTTGGGACTCGTTTGACACTTTTTGGTTTGGGGGGTTTTGTTTGTGTTGGTTTGGGAACTCGCTGTGCTTGGGAACCTCGCTGTGCTTGGGAACCTCGCTGTGCTTGGGAACCTCGTTGTGCTTTGGGTCGTCCGCGTCCAAAGGGTTGTGGTCGTCCACGTACAGATGACTGTGTGTGTTGCGAAGTGATGTACTCTTTGATGAGTTGTTCTTTGGCTTCGATTTCATCCGCGCCCTTTGCGATGGTAATATTTCCCAAAGGTACGGGTTCTTTGAGTCCCGTTTGTGCCAACAACAAAATGGTGACTCGTTCGTTGGTGCGGAGATTGCCAGGTATCTCAAAGGACGGGTAATTATACCCATCTTCTCGTAACCGCTTGTCCAACGTCGTTCTGTAGGGTAGAATCGAAGGATGCATAAAGTCTTGAAGTGACTTCATGTGTTTGGCTGTTTCCATCGTGATACCATAACTCTCCAGGGTCTCCAATGCTTTTTTATAAGCCTCTTTCCCTGTTTTATTTTCCGAGTAGCCTTTGGACTGCCCTAAAATAGGACTTCGAAGCTGTTTTCCAAATCCCTTTCCAGGTTCTTTAGAGGACAGAAAGGCAAGCATCTTGGGTGTAGCTTTCACAGTAAAGGTACCTAACCCACTTTCACCCACTACCCAGCTGTGAATACCTTCCAACATACTTCTGTCAAACCGCTCAAAGATTTGTCGAACCATGGTTTTGGCCACACCACCCAGTTTTCCTTTCAAATCGAATTCAAAGTGGTTGAAGAAATGCACAATAAAATTAAAGACATTCCCAATCCCCGATCCGTCTTCGATTTGATCCGAAACCGTATCCAACGCACCAATAAAGGACTCAAACAAGTCCTCGAGGACGTCTGATGAAGCGCGGTGCATCCCAACCATCGCGACAAATTTTCCCAACCCCAGCTTCTTTGCGTATTGTGGCTGATAGTCTTTGGTCATGTACGTCGTATCGACTTTGGTCAGCCCGTCTTGGTTCAATTCGGGAAATCTACGCATTATATACTTGTTAAATGCGTATTTGAGGGCTCTGTCCCCGATAAATTCCAAAGTCTCATAATTGTAGTTTTTTCGCGGATCAAAACTTGCGTGGGTAAATGCAGTCTCCCACGTCTTCATGGCACGATTGGTGAAGTATTTCCTCAGTTGAGACTTTGGAATAATAGGACGGAGAATGTTTTCCAAAAAATGTTGGAGTTTGTTGGACCATTCTTTGCGATCGAGATCTTCCGGGTGCTCTACCACTGCCTCACTTTCCAATAGAAATGTAGGCTCCATTTTTGTAGAAAAAGGAATTTACAAAAGGGAAAATCATTCCACACTTTCAATTTTTCAAAAGCTATTTTTTGTAGGAAAACTCTCACCCAAAAATGAAATACGACTTTTATTATTTTGTTGGGATAATGTGTACGTTGGGAGGATTGAGTATCGCCTATTTTGAATCGTCCTCGGTTCGAGACATACTACACATTTGCGCTGCAACGTTAGCGTGGGCATGTGAATGGATGTTGTTGGTGGTGATTACCTCGTTTGTAGGATTCTGGATCCTATTGGGTACCTCGATAGGTCGACTGTTGGGAGTGCGTGTATATGCGGAGCGATTTTTGGGGTGGTTGGCATGGACATTTGTGGTCCTTTTTGCAAAATCTTTTGTGGCTGTGTTTGTGAGTGAAGAAGAACTGGAGCGTGGTTAGTGTACACATATATACAAATTTCATGTGTTTTCATGAAATTTTGAATTTTTATTGTTTACTTGGTGTGTTATAATGTTGCTTTATTACCATGTTATTGTGGTTATTGGCACTCTATCCTCTATATAGAACGGGAGAATGTATCCGAGGCTGGGATAAAGTCGTCAAACACGAATTTCAGCGATGGCTCGTGTTTTGGTTTGTGTTTTGGATTTGTATGATGCTTCGAAATATGTTAATGATGTTGTGGTTTGCGAACATGTTGTTGTCATTGTACGACGGTGTCGTGATGTTGCTTCTGTTGGGATGTTATATGGACACGTTTATCGTGTATGTACGTCGCTTGGCCCTCATACCGTTGTTACGTGAAGTTAGGAAACGCGTCGTTCCTTGTATTCATCAACAACTCCTAACCGTGCAACAATGGGCACAAAAACAACACATTGTAGTAAAGGTGGATCTATAAAAAATAGTGATTTTTTATAGGATATGTTGGTAGTAAAATGTCAGATACAACATCTATTGGAAATCTTCCATGGGAACTTCTTGCACTCGAAATTTGGCCATGGATTCCACAATGGTATCCGATCCTTCATCAAGTGTGTAGAAAATGGAGAGATCTCATCCCCAAAGACTTTGTATTGAGAACCCTGCCTTGGTCCCCGCAATCACCAAACGAAGTGAGATCGAATGGAGATATCTATAACAAGCGGTGCAAAGATCTTCTTCGTGAATTTGTCCGATGCGAAAACGAGAATGGCATACGCAAAATGATTGATGCCCGAAACCGCGAAATTCCTAGCTTTGGTGATGTCATAGTACCCTTAGGTCCTATGATAATCGAAGTTTCTTGTGAAGTGAACAAGTATTTCGTGTTTTCAATTGAACCTTGGATACCGACTTTCAACACGGACACATGTTACCAAATGGGCTGTAAATACAATCGATTGGATTTTGTTAAGACCTTACCTCAGGTCATTTGTTGGGTAGAAGAAGGAGCACGACAGGCCATTCGGTACGATCGTATGGAAATACTTCACTACCTATTAAGTATCGGGGAGTGTGATATGCGCAAATTATTCATTCGTGATATGCCTAAACGCATGTATCACTATTTGAGGTCCATTACTGATTTTTCTCCTCGCATAGACAATATCGATTTGGTCATGTCTCAGGTGCCCTTTGGTAAAAGGCAGGATGTAATCGCTGGGTTGATTCACCACGACAACGACATTGTCACCACAATCATGGAGTTGTGTGAGTAAAAAAACAATATATATACTTTTTTATTAAAGTATATTTACACCCGACCCACCTCTTCGTTCTTCACTCGTCGTTCTCAGCATCCTCGTCTTCGTTCTTTAACCACGTATCTTCGTCTTCGTTGTAGGTCCATCCTTCTTTGTGGAGCTTCTTGAAAGCACGTCCTCCGAGGATAATTCTGCGATTTCGTGTGGGATGTGAACTCGTTTTCTTTGGCTCTGCTTCAGGTTTTGCAGGCATTCCCCTTCTTGGTCCTTTGGTTAGGAGTCTTTCTTCTGGAATCTCCCATTCTTCAGGCTCCTTTCCCTTTGGATCTGCTTCCACTTCTTGAGGCTTTTCTTCCGCTTCTTGAGGCTTCTCTTCCTCCGCTTCTTCCTCTTGAGGCTTCTCTTCCTCTTGGGACGTAAAGCCTGAGGTAGTGAGGTGCACCGTGGCAGAGGAGTTCGGGTCTTGGACAATGATGAGCCTCGGTGCCACAGGCTTAAAGCCTGAAGAGGTGGAAGAACCCTCCTCTGGAAGAGGTTCCTCGATTTCCTCGGTTGCCTCTTGGTCTTCCCGTTCGTCCGTCCATTTATTGCTTTCTTCGTCGTAGGACCATCCTTCTTTGACAAGCGTCTTGAAAGCAGTTCCTCCCAAGTTGATTTTGCCACCCGCGCGGGACGGATGTACGATCTTCTTGGGTTTCTTGGATTGCATCGTGTCGTAAGCGTCTTGACCCTCTTCGGTGAACTTGCCCTCTTGAGTGAGCAATCCCTCCTTGACAAGCACCCTGAAAACGCGCCCTTTCATAGAGACTTTGCTTCCTGTTCTCGGGTTGATGGCCTTTGATTCTTCCAAAACAGCCTTCCTTTTCTTGTTCTTCTTGCCTCCAGTCTTTTTTGAAAGACGTACGCGATACACAGGGACCACAACGTCGTTCTTAGGAATTGTAAGATTCTCGAACATAGGGAGATGCTTCTTCGAGAACGCTTCCTCTTCACCAAGTCCATCGCTGACTTCCTTGCGCATTTCGTACACAAAGTTGTTCATAATGCCTTGCTTATCGTCCTCATCATACGCTTTCTCGCCCTCTCTCGGGGTCAGCTCCTCACGGAGTTTGTTCATGGCATTAGCAGTCAGCTGATTAATGAAAGGCTCGTACATGGGTATTTCCTGAAAAGCTTCAGGAAAAAGACTCGTGACGACGTTGTAAATAGCAGATTGCATACTTTTTTAGTGGTTAACTAATACTTGTTCAAGCCGTCGTTTTGAATAAAAAATCAATTTTTCACACGAATATCGACATCTCAGGAATGAGATGGATGGATGTAAATTTACAAAGACAGTTTTTCTAACGATGTAAAAATGGACGAAACCCTATTGAGAGCATACGAAGGAAAGAGTGCTTCCAGAGGAGGATTGAACGCGAAAGCCTTCAAAGACCGATTGATTGAACAATACCCTAAAAAGGCAAAGAAAATACGCGCTTGCAAAACGCGTGGAGACCTTATAGAATGTTGCACCAAAGATAGGAATATTTATGCATCGATTAAACGGGCACAAAAAAATTATTCCGCCAAATCACCGCGAAGAGTGGCTCGACGAACTGCGAGACGAACGCGGTCTCCACCCAGAACACCTGTTCTTAGAGCAAGATCCCCTGCAGACCCTGAAGAATCAGAAAACTCTGATTGTGGATGCTCTATGTCAATGGCGCCCAAAACACCTAAAGACTATTTCAAACCTAATACCAATTTGTCGGGTAAAAAGCAACGATTTTGCAGATGTGTTGCACACATGGCGGAAAAGAATCCTGCAAGTTGTTACGGTGGAGCAAATCCAGAATGGAAAAAAGGGGCTAAAAGCAGAGGATGTATGAATCCCTACGCAATTTGTGCCAAAAGCGTGGGAACCACCTCAAGATGCTACGATCAATACGATTTTCGGAAAATTCCAGCAAGCGAAGTCAAAGCACTCCGACGACTGCATGGAAAACGATAAATAAGTTATACAAATAATATTCGTATAACGATCACTCTATATATTTCCATCTGTATCCTCCCCTCGTTTGATTCCTTGTGCATGCCGAATATATTGTGCTTATTCTCAGTCCAACACTTTCAGACGCTCTGCGGGCTGATTCGAATGTCTGAATTCTCTTATTTTCAAGATCCATCTGAACCACTTTTTTTGTTTTACACTTTCTACTGATGTAACTGTGAAACATGTTTTCGGATTGCGTTGTCCATTCTAAATTTTCCATTCGATTGTCTGATCGAATTCCATTTTTGTGATTGACAATAGTAAGATTATCAGGATTAGGGATCAAAGTTGTTGCGATGATCCTGTGAATACGCGCGCTTTGTTTTTTAGATTTTTGATATAAGCTCACTGAAGAATATGTCACTGAAGAAACGTTTTGAGGGCGAAGAAAGTCACCCGATTTGGAAGAGAAAATTTTTCCATTAGGAGTAGCATAATAAATGTTGTAGCCAGCTATTTTCTTCCATTTTGTAGGAATAGGATTTCCATTATATAATGCTTGCTCTTTATCGGTCCATTCAAGATTGTGATGATGGTTGTTTGTAATATCTCCATCCATATGTCTTATATATTGATAAGCATCTCTGTTAGGCATAAAATATGTCGCGACCAATTCGTGGATATAATGCTTTTTATATCGTTTACTTTTACACAACTTTACAAAGAAATATCTTTCTTTCTTCCTGTATTTCTTCACGAATTGTTTGGATATTGACGACCATACTTCCCCAGAGGGTTCAATCCAATAATTATTATAACCGATGATTTTTTTCCAATGTTCTGACAGTTCTATTGATAATTCCGGAATAACATATTTCCATATATAACCTCTGCCCACCCGTTGTTTTCTTTTACAAACATTGCGAATGATGTTTTCAGAGATTGAAGTGGAAGCAGATGCTTCTTTGACACTACTGAATATGTTAATCGTTTTATTCGTAGAAGGGTCAATTTGTTTTATTGGTCTTCTGATATCTTTTGCCGGTGTCTTCTTTTTGTTTTCATCAGTAGTATATTTCCATATATAGTTTCCAGCTCTATATCTATCATCCTTAGGTCCTTCTGATATTGTACTCCTATTAATTCCAGTTATTTCAGAAGCTTCCTTTATAGAAGAAAAAGTATTGAGCAAGTTTCCGTGCAAATCATATTGAATCACAGCTCTTGTAAATGGAACGTTTAATCCAGTATTGTATGCATGAATAGTGTTGGATGCATAAGTTACCCATTCTAAATTGTTTATGTTGTTATTGATCCTGTTTCCATCTTTGTGATTGACAACAGGGAGATTTTTTGGATTGGGAATAAACGCTGTAGCAATCAATCTATGTAAAGCAAATTGTTTGGACCTATTGTTTTTATGCAGTGCAACCCTATGATAGCCATTGACAAATCCTGGCTTCAAAAATCTATTCGATTTTGCGCTAAAAATTCGTCCATCAGAATAAGCTAAATAATTTTCGTAAGTTGAAACTGGACAATATTTTGTCATATATGATTTGTTAATATTAAAAATTCTTAATTATTTTTAATTATAATTTGTATGGATGTACATGTATTCGTTACCAAATGAAGGATTTGTGCCATCTATCCGCCACAATCGGGTTGTCCGTATCGTAAAACATAGTGCACGTTCCAAAGATGTCTTGTCAGGTTACTCACGAAATCGCATCGAAAGTATTTGCCTTCTCCAACAGTGTGTGCTCGCCAAAGATGTTATGTTAAGTTACCTTTGCTTGAAAAACCATTTCCACAAACATCGCACGTCACTCCCATTTTGTGGGAGGTGACGGAACAAAAAACATCAAACCCTAACTACTCAAGAGATCTGGATATCGAAAGGTGCAAAACCGCGAAATGAATCAGTTAAAATCCTTCCGCACATGTGTTGCGCATGTAGCGGCAAAGAATCCTGCGAGTTGCTATCAAGGAGCCAATCCTGAATGGAAAAAGGGTGCCAAAAGTAGAGGGTGTACGAATCCATACCAAATTTGTGCAGGAAGCGTGGGAACCACGTCGAGATGTTACGATCAATACGATTTCCGTAAAATTCCGGCAAACGAAGTTCGAGCACTAAAACGACTGCATGGAAAACGATAAGTGGTCAAAAATTATAATAAAATATTATAATTAAAGGATGGATTTTTGGTTCTACATCTACCTTGTTCTTGTGGTTGTCTTCGTGATAGGGGCATGGTGTATATGGGCGCAATGTAAATCGTGTTGGGACACGTCCACTGCGAAAATCTCCCGATTTCAACATTCCCATTTTTACGAGATTTTTCTCTACGAAAACGCACAACATCACCTTTTGCGGTCTTACGCGCTTGAACTACATCACAACCTCGATTGTGCCAAGGAAACGGTGACGTTGTACGCGGAAAACACGCAAACGTTGTTGAAATTGTGGGAGAAACTATTGAATAAGAAACATTTTAATGCATTGGTAGAGCGACTTCGAAAACGATGGAGTTTGCATCTTTCTCTTGTGGAGAACGCTGAGGAATCCGACGGTAAATCGGAACAAAAAGCCTTGAGAGCCGTAAACCGAACGATTGCACAAATTAATGAAGATGGCTGGGGTCTCAAGTTTGACGGTTCGGGATATATGAAGGCGCTGAACGACCTCGATGGGAGTCTTGTGGAAATGTTGCAACGTATTTATGAAGACGAGTATACCCAACATATGGAACAGTTCCACAGTCTTCTTTTCCACCAAGAAACCGCAGAAAACAAAATGAAATTGTTGTTGTAAAACAACTTAAAAAATAATAACTTACTGTGAGATAGTACAGATGGTACGATTCACACCCGGAATAGCTCAGTGGGAGAGCATGAGTCTCATAAAATCGAAGTAAAAAAGTTGAGGGAGCTCAAGGTCGTTGGTTCGAATCCTCCTTCCGGGTATTACAATATATCTAAAATCGTTTTAGATATTTTTTTTTAGAATTTAGATCAAGACCTCAAGGTCGCTCTTTAGAACGTCCCTCCGCGAAGTTGCACGGGGTTTTCGAGGTATATCCACATACTAAACACGAAGAAGTACCCCAACCACAACAAATACGTCACGTTTAACAACCCTGCGTAGACATTCAACGTCAACAATTCGATCACGACTGCAAAATACAACACAAAAGCCGCAAGCATAAACAACGTCGCTGCCCCTATTTGATGGGCAATGTAGAACAAATACGTCCACACAGCCAATATACCGGTGGTAATGGTGATAGAGACCATAAAAAAATTGTAGATTTCTTCGTTTTCTTCTGGATTGCTGTACACCTCGTCAAAGGCCAAGTACAACCCCCAAAAGGACAACGCATAGACGGCAATACCGATGATACCAATGAAGATCAATCCTGGATCCCAACTGGGTCTTCGGAGTTCGTCGTACCACTTGCTGTTTACACCAACGGTAGCGTAATAAAACGTGATCAAATAAATAAATCCGAGAAGGACATAGTATCCAATCCATTTCTCTCCCAAAAATTCTGCTTTGATCTTCTCAAAGTCAAAGTCCACCATAGATTTGTTACATGCCCTAAAAAATGTACATAAAAATGTATAAATATTTCCTGTTGAAACTTTAAAGAAATATGGATCCTCAAACAGTTTTTGAGATTTTGACCAAGGTTCAACCAGGTGATACATTGTGCTCAGATTTAACGATTGTGGAACACAATACATGGTTCTCTTCTTTCAAGAGAATGTTGTCTGGAGACACGCGATTCACTACCGTGGAACTTATTGAGACTGCGGTGACAAGCTATTGTAAAGACAAAGAATCGACAGACTATCTACGAACGAAAGAAATCAAAAGGTTGGAACAAGCTCGAACAGGTATCAAGAACTTAGGCAACACCTATGCTAACACTTCTATTGAGAAACGATTGGAGCAATGTCATCAACGGTTGCGAGAACTAATAACCGACAAACGGGAACGTTCTTCTTCTTCAGACGAGGAACGACCACACTCTCCTTCAGACTCTTCCTCAGAGGAGTTTGAAATCGAGGAGCAAGAGGAAAATTTACTTGAGCAAGAGGAAAATTTACTTGAGCAAGAGGAAAAATTGCTCGATCAAGAGGAAAATGTGCCCGAAAAGGAGGACGTTACAACGATCAGCGATGATTCTTCCCACACTCCTCCTTCTTATGCGCTTCCTCTTGTGCCACCCAAGCCCAAAAAAGAGGATACTGAAAAAGACGACAGTGTATGCCCGAAACGAGCGTCTAAATTTGACAAATATGTAAAAAAAAAGGGGTGGATCGGCGGTCGAACTCCCGGAAGCTCCGAGCTTCAAGGTCACGAGCTTCGAGGATCTAGTCGGTCACGAACCGTTTCTCAATCCCGACGAAAGTCTTCACCATCCAACAGTGCATCAAGTCGGGAATCACCTGGACTTCATATCATCACCATGGGGGATGTCTTATCAGAGTTCGATACCTTACCTGAGACGATTTCCAACCCTCTATCAGTCTTATCACACCCTTCCAAACCTCGAGATGTAAGATGGTATAGGGAACACTTTGTGCGCGAATAATGCACTATTTCACATGAGGGTTTGGTTCATGCGAAGATTTTTTTCCGAATCTTCCTAAATGGGAAAACGGTGCAAAGAATTGTGCGTCTTCAAGTGCGTGGTTTTCAATTTAAGCACAGGAGGCAACGGAGTGATGATTCAAACCGATCTGTATTTTACCAAGACCTGCAATCTCGTCACAATGCAATGGTGCACATTTGGAGGTCAAACCTCTGCGGGGCAAATATCCACCACAGCTCAAAACCAGCAAGTTCCTTGCGAGTTTCGTCCAACCTGCGATCAAATATTTTTGATTGCTGGAACCGACGCTGCCATAGCAGAAGGAAAAGTGATGAAGCTTCGTATTACAGCAGATGGAGATATTACCTTTATTCTCTCTTTAGACGGTACAGAAACCCCAGTCTTTCCAGTATTCGACGGTTCCAGTGCAACTTGGATTGTCGCAGCATGTTGTTGATCATCAATATCTACTGATATATATCCATCATTAAATGATATATATTATTTACGTCGTTCCTGGAAAGCTGGTTATGTAGGACAACACTTCCGTTTCTTTTCCATCGAGAGTCATGGTGTAGTTGGGGGTCATGTTTATTTTCATAACGATCTCCATCATTGTATCAATGTTGTGCTTGGCAATGTATTTGTAGAAAATCCACAAACGAGGACCCACAAGATCCAACTCTTTCAACATCCTAAAGTAAAAAGGAGCTGCCATCCCGTAGTTCTTTAACATCTCCTCTGCCACAGATGCAGCTCCCCAGTTCTCTTGAGCTATCTCCGCAATAAGCGTTACAACAGCTTCTTCGTTCATCAATTTGTGTGGAAACCATGAATATAAAGCAATCAATTTATTTGCTTTGGTGTTTTTTGGAAAATTTGGCTTGTGCGGCATTGATCGCTTTTTGGTATTCGGTTTCTGAATCGAACTTTTCGCCGTGAAACAACATCTCCAACGCACGTAGATACTTTTCTTGATTTTTGCTCATGATAGGGATGCTGGCTAAAAAGACTTTTTGTCCACGTTCCGTTGTTGGTTTGCTTTGGATTTTGATGCCAGTACCGTCATCACGCATTTCCGTGACGTCAATCATCTTTCCTTCCAAATACCGCACCTCTTCGAACCGCTCGAGCAATGTCTTACCGCGTCCCGTTTTCTTGGGTGATGCACTTCGGTCTTTCATCACAACATGAGCTCGTTTGATGTTGGAGGAGATTTTCAACAAGGTCTCCCAATCAATGTCCTGTTGTTTTTTCCGCTCTTTTTCTTCTTGTTTGAAAATCTTGAGCTTCTCAATCTCTCGTTCGTACGCTTCTTTCTTTGTAGTTTTGTGGGTTTCGAAAGTTACAGCGTCACCCAAAGCCGTTGAAACCGTTTCTGGGGAATATCCTGCGTTGATCAAGGAAGTTTGGACGTCTCCCTTTTTTCCAGAGATTCGGAACGTTATCAAATAAATTTCATCTTTGGTTTCGGGTAAACTCCACACTCTTTCCGCGCCTGTCATCTGCCTCGTAGATCGTTTCTCCGAAGGACTTACGCGTATAAACGTATGTTTGCTTAGCGCTTTTTCAGCATCTGCTTTCGACCAAAAGAGTCCTTGTAATAATTCACTCATTCTTTTGAAAAATAGGAATAATCATTTAAGTAGATCATTTTTTTTAGGTTTTATTCTTTTTGTGAGGATAAATTTTTAGAAATCGTCTGTTGGATGATGATTTTTGTGCGACTCTTAAAACAATGTCTACCGTTGTTACTCAACAGGAAGCGGAGGAGAATATCGATCAAATTTCCTCCTCGTTTACCATTTTTTTGGTGGTAGTCGTGATTGTTCTGTTCTTTATGACGGGCGTGTTTATCGCCAACACCTTTTTCTACGGCGAACTCCGTAAAGGGGGTTGTGGGAAAAAAATTACCGCGTCTGAAGCCAATGTGATGTATTGGTTGAATCTGGCAGGGACCCTTGTAAGTGGAGTCTTGGCGATTGTAGCCATTTTTTACATTTTTATCGCACGATCCAAACCACACTGGACAGAAACCTATACGGGGCGCATTCAAGAACCTGTTTTTGGACCTGGTCAACCGATTGAATCCTCTACACTCGATGAGCAAGCTGAGCAACTCTTTGCTACACAACAGAAAGAAAAAAGGATCAAAAGAAACATCGCACGAGGTCAACAAGAGCGTCAAAGGAAACTTTCCCAACTTTCCCAACAAGAAACTTCCGATCAAGAAAAAGTAGGCATTCTATTAGATCCTAATTTATTGTAAAAACATATCACACAAAAAATATCCCATAAAATAAAATGAGTGAACTTCCGATGCCTACTAAAAAATCATCGCTGCTTGTTCCTGAAGAACATGCAAAGGCAGAACATGGAAAAGTATCCACCTCGTACACTATTTTCTTGATTGTGGTGTTGATCGTAATGGCGTTTGTGACTGCCGTCTTCATCACCAATGCCGTATTTTACGAGGCAATCCGAAAACAGGCTGGCGCTTGTGGAACTGCCGTTTCGAAGAACGAAGCCGATGTGTTGTTTTGGCTGAACGTGGTGTTGGCTGTCATTGCCGCCATTCTTCTTCTTGCATCGATTGTGTTGCTTTTCTTTGCGTACAAGAAACCGGAATTCACTGAAAAATACATTGGAAAGTACCATTATGGATCGAAAGTAAAACCGCTTGCGGAACACGTAGGATTACGCGCAGAGCAATTTGGCCGTGGTGTTAAAATAGGGGGGGCTGCTGCCAGAAGAGCCGGAGAACGATTCGGAAGAGCCGCACAACCATACATTGGCGCTGCCAGAGGAGGTGCTGCTGGAGCAGGGATTGGGTTCCGCGATCCAGTCGGTGTCGGTGCTCGCGGTCTTCGTCTTAGGAGCGCTCCTATGGTCTCTCGTCTTAGGAGCGATCCTATGGTCTCTGCCCGAAGTCAGTAAACAAAAATATATAAATCAACATATATTTTCTATTCTTCTGTCGAAATGGTTTCGATGTATCGCGTGAAGATTTCTTGCAATTTGGGAGGAAGATGAACCCAATTGTACTTTACACCCTTTCCACCCTCGAATGTTTTTCCTTTGAACGGGTTGCTGCGCCATGTTTTCGATCCCACACCATGCAATTGGTCATAGTGGACGATGAACATATAGAGATGCTCACGATGGTTTTTGGGGAGACTGCTGAGAATGGAACTCAGTTTCCGTGCCTCCATTTTTCGCACGGGGGTTTCTTCCAACGATCGCACAATCTCATTGTAGGATTGGATATCTTGAGCAGATGCTTCTGATGTAGGCATTTTAGTGACGGCGTCGCCTGGATTTCAGGATCAATTTCCCACATATTTCTCCTCGATACGGTACGGTCATGGGTGGGTCCTTTGGAGATTTGCTCTTATTCGGACCCTTCAACGTAGGAATTGTGTCTGCGATCCATTTTGTGAGTCCATCCGCATCCAACGCGTATACAGCAGGGAGTGGACGTGGATTGCCGACTTCACCGTTCATAATCGCTCCATCCAACGTCTTTTCACGGGATGCCATCACAGCATCCCAATTGTCACCAGGGAAGAGCAACGCTATTGGAAACCACCCAAGATAACGTTGCATATCTTCTGGATACCCCTGTTCGATCACACGAGAACTCATCTGTGGAAGGTTGAGTTCCTTGATCCTCACCGTGCCAAGGCGTTGAATGGTTTCGCGAAGGGGACCCCATCGTTTGTGCAAATTTTGACAGTGTCCACACGTTGCGGTTGTAACCATTACAAATACGGGTTTTGCGGAGGACATTTTAAGGAGGATCTTTACTCTTTATTTTTATTTTTGTGCTTAACAAAATATGAAGTTTAATGTAGATTTTAAGATCGTTCGACCGAACTTCAATTGATGTTTATTCCACACTATTTGATTTTTTAATTTTATCTATCTACAGAATGAAAAAGAAATTATGGATGGGATTGCTTACGTATAAAATCCACATTCAACGGCATTTTGTTCGAAAATATCGTAAAAAACGGTGGTACATAGTCCGAAGAAGGATCAATAAATATTTACGCGTTGCAAGACGTATCGCACACTGCTCGATTCGTCACAAAAAAGACAAAATCACTTCAAAGACCGTAAAACATCTTGGTAAAATTCCTTCAACTGTGGCTAACCAAATTATCCGAAAATACAAAAACAACAAAAAATGTAAGAAAATCACCAGGGTCAATTTGATTGTTCCTGCCTGTTCCACCGCCAAATATCCATCCGTGGTACATAACAAAGAAAAGAAGGTACTTTTGATTAAGCCTCTTAAATTGTCTGTACGATGGAGATGTCCGATAGAATACCTCAAAATCAATCAAGTGGAACTCAACAATACGTATTGTTACATTACTGTGACCGTGGAAGATGCTGAAAAACAGAATTACCAGGAAATGATTGGTGTGGATTTGAACATCAAACACAATCTTGCTGCGGTTGGAAATCCTAAAACGAAGCAAGTAAGTTATTTGGGATGACATTACATTTACGAGCGGGTCAAGTACAAAGAGATTCGAAGACGGTTTCAACGACAAGGTCGTATGAATAAAGTGAAAGAAATGGGAAACAAGGGACAACGTGTGATGAGTGATCTCAACCATCAACTTTCTCACCGAATATTAGAAATAGCGACGGAGCAAAGTGCCAATGTGAGTATCGAAGATCTGAAAGGTATTCGACAAACGGCGAGATGCAACAAAAGTTTTCGGTATTTTTTGAATTCATGGCCTTTTTATCAACTTCGAACATTCATAGAATACAAAGCAATTCAACGATACGGATGTCAAATTATTCCTGTGGATCCGAAATATACGAGTCAGGATTGTTCCATGTGTGGATTTCGCACAAAATGTAGAGGTAAAAGATACGTTTGTGGAAACCCGACGTGCAGGTTGGAGATTCACCGTGACGAAAACTCCAGTTATAACATCGCCAACAGAGGGAAATCGTTCATCAAAGCGTTGAACAATCAATTTTAATTGTAGTTGTTCGACGGGGCAAATGGAATGCCCGAATAGCAGTAATCAGTTCTTATATGAAACATAGTTTCTGTAAGGCGTGACCGTGAGTCTAAAATATTATCTTTGAAAAAAGATAAAATATTCCATTCTTTATCCTGTGGATCCAAAATATACGAGTCAGGATTGTTCTGGATGTGGATTTCGTACAAAATATAGAGGTAAAACGAAGAATTCGTGCGTTTGTGGAAATGCGACGTGTGGGAAATTCACCGTGACGAAAACTCCAGTTAATAAATATATATATATATATCGCGAAAAGGGGTGAAACGTTCATCAAAGCGTTGAGCAATCAATTTTAATCGTTCGGCGGGGCATCCTTATTTTATGAGGATGCCCCAATAGTAGTAATCAGTTTTTATATGAAACATAGTTTCTGTAAGGTCGTTCGCGAAACTCGGTCATGACCTTGGACCGAACTTTAAGGCGTGACCGTAAGTCTAAAATATTCCATCCTATGCTGTCTCTTCTAAACGCACGGTTTCAAGAAATTCTGCACCGTACGTGTACCCTTCTAAAATCATATCTGCTTTGAGATCGGCATCGATCGTGAGTCCTGTCGTGTCGATGATATTGGATTGCAGACGGATGTGTTTGCACATGTCTGAACAATTCTCCAAAATCATCGTTCGCAATTGACCCATGGTAAACTGAACGATCTTGTGAAAATACATTGTGGCCGTAGAGTTGCCCGGTTCGCGCGTTGTTTTGCGTGTACTCTCGATGTAGATGCCTAAAATCTTAGTAAAGCCGTCGTCGTATTGATTGATTGGGTAAGGATTACCCAACGCACCGTCTACATAGACACAACCCTTATATTTCAGTTTGTAAAAAATGATGGGAATGTTCATCGAATACATCACCGCATCCACACATGGTATATCGGGTTCGTTTTCATGCGACATATACTCGGGTTCTTCTTTGTCCAAATTGACCGTGACACAGACCAATGTCAACCCAGTGGAGTTGAAGAGCTGTTGAAGTGTGGGTATGTACCCGAATTTTTCCAACACGCTGCGAACCAGCTTGCGACGGATGGGATCACTGGAGACCAATCCCAATTTTTCTGTGCTATCTTTGATATTTACGCTGGAAAGATCCTGGAAGATGTCCGCGTCTGCTGCTTCTGCAATAATTTCGGTAATCGTGCGTCCACATACCATCAACAAACTCACAATCGCTCCGACACTCACTCCTACAAAAGTATGCACGTCGGTTAAAAAATCTTCGCTTTCCAACACGTACAGGGCCCCCAACTCCAAAAAGCCTTTGATACCTCCGGGACCTAGAACAAGAATTTCCGGTTTCCACATTTTTCTAAGACTTCCTTTTTTCTACCAAAATGGTAACTTTAATAAGTACAAAATAGTTTGTATTTATTCTAATGATATATGTTATATGCTGATATTTATATAGGGATCGTTACATACTTTCCGTTAATCCGAACTTTACGCGGCAATGCTTTGACGTTTATGCTGCGCTCTTCTTCGACGCTAACATAGCTAATTATGCAATATCTAACCAAATCATACATATTGTTTGGATCGCGACAATTAAACTCGCCCGTCTCTTGTACGAGCTCTCTAACGTCATCGAGCAACATAGGTTCAGCCATAAAGTGGTCGCAGTAGTAAAATGCGCGGCCACTTTTATCTTTGTAGAGTTCCCCATAACCGTAGTCCACGATTGCTGCATCAATTGCTTCCTCGTATGTGCGATAAACATGTTCAGGACCTTCTTGAGCGTCATCCACTCTAACATACGTCACAGTCCACAAATCGGGAAGGTCTATCGGTCTAATCTTCTCTTTAGATTCCTCACTGGACTCTTCTTCAGGTGGAGATGGAGTGTGTTCATCCATATCTTCGCTGAATATTTTGATCGCAATCTCTTCCTGAAATTGCCTCATGATCGTTGCAATCGTCCTATTAACGTTCATTTTGCAGATAAAAATCTTCAAAAAAAATCATTTTTTATATATACAAAATATAACAATGTTATATTTATTGTAACGAATGATTCATAAACGAACCAACACGTAATTCACCGCCGCTTCGACTTGTGGATCGTAGCGTATGGAATATTGGATTTTCTTGGTGAGGATGTAGCCCAGTAAAACCGTTGTATCGGGTGTAAACTCCAAGTTCTTGGAACGCACAATTTTGCCGGTGACATGCTTTCGGATCGCGTACGTTTTGTCATCTTCTCCACGTTGCTGCTGCATCAATGCCTTGACATCGGCGACCACCACACCTTCCAACGTCTCTGAAGAGATAAATTCCACTCCGGTAGACGTAAAACTGACGATATCGCGCAACGTTCCTTCCCGGATATCCTTGAACAAACGTTGTGTTTTGGCATCAATCTCCAACAATTTTTTCTTGCGCGGTTTTCTTAGAGGTTCCGCCAAGAAAGCAGAGCTTTCGAGTTCCACCATCATAGTTTTTCGTGAGACCTTCAACCCAGGCAGTATCGGAGGTTTTCTCGGACCTTCTTCTTCCAAGAAAGCAGAGCTTTCGAGTTCCTCTTCCAAAGCTTCCCAGGATTCTTCATTTTGGGCCATGATAGCAATGCTTTCTTCTCTAATGATCGTAGTAATGTGTTTTTTGTACTGCTTGACAAGCTCTTTTCCATACATCGTACTTAATGTTGTTCGAACAATCCTCTTTGTTGCTTTCTCGATACCTCCTGCATCCATAATAATCGTTCGAATCGATTCACGCAATTCTCTTCCTAAAGGAGATCCTTCCGAGAATAAAGCTGTGAGACACGTTTTGAGGTCATCCCCCACAAAGTCAATCCCTAGCAATGTACAGTGGTCCATTATTTCCTCGTCTGAGTACGTTGTTAATGTGGCAAGGGTCATTTCCAAGGAACTTTTAGTTCCGAGTTCCAAGGAACTTTTACTTTTGAGTTCCAAGAAGCTGGAAAGTTCTTCTTGATACAGCGGCAAATAAATGTCGTACAAGGGTGCGATATCTTGTCCGAAATAAGCGACGACTACGTCATAAACTGCCTTGGCATCGATTTTTGTTGGATCTCGTTCTTTTTCCAATTCTTTTCGGATTTGAAGACGAATTTCTTGGGACAAAAGTGTTGGTTTGACTTCCACGGCACCTTTGATACAATCCTCACGATTGGTCACGTCGGAGGCCAACGCGTTGACAGCACACACGTTCAAAATTTCTGTGGTGCTTAACTGTTCTGGATTGAGCGCCACTCCTTCCACACCTGTCCTCGGTTTTTCCGCAACAACGTGAAGAACCGCGTTCTTTTTCTCCTTTGTAAAGCTCCACTTCCCATTTTTAAGCTCCTTCCCTCCCAAATTCACGAATTGCGGACGGTGCACCTCCGTATTTCCCGATACGACAAACACACGCTTTTTTTCTACGATGTTCAAACCTTTCTCTTTAAAAGTCTTTTCCCCACTTTTAGGTTCTTCAGTGAATATGCGAAGAAACTTAACCCATTCATCGTTGGTAAAACGCCAACTTCCGTCTTTTTCCTTTATACCGCCAATCTGGAGGAATTGGTCATGGTACGGCTCAGTATCTCCCGAAACTACAAATGTCCACTCTTGTTCTTCGATGTCGATTCCTTTGTCTTCAGTGAATATACGAAGAAACTTAACCCATTCATCGTTGGTAAAACGCCAACTTCCGTCTTTTTCCTTTATACCGCCAATCTGGAGGAATTGGTCATGGTGCGGCTCGATATCTCCCGAAACTATAAATGTCCACTTTTTTTCCGCGACGTCAATTCCTTTGTCTTTAAAAGTCTTTTCCATTTTAGGTATTGAAGAGAAATGGTAGCAAGAAAGTTGGATTATTTTTTGACAAAGAGAATTTAGAAAATCAGTTTAAGACATCGCGGATTGATACAAAAATGGACACGATCAAAAAGCCTGAAATGCTTCTGGGGGTGGGCAACACCGTAGCTATCATCGGTCTTGGTATATATTTCAACAAACAACTCGCGACTATCAAAACAGAATTGACGGAGCTTACGGAGCATCTGAAAACATCCGTGAAGAAGTTTTCAGATGTCCAAGACACTACCATAACGAGGAATGAAGTAGTCGGCGTACTCAATGGTCTCAATAAGAAGGTAGAAGCGACCGAAAAGAAATTGGAGACGGTCGGACAATCGGACGATCTTGAACTTTTAGAGGAGGCGTTGGAAACGTTGGCAGAGGTGCTGGATGAGGCGGGTGTAGAGTGGGACTATCCTCCTCGCAGAGGTCGAAGACGTTCACGACGTAGCAAACCCAAAAAACGCCAATCCAGAAAAAGAAGAGAGAATTCCGATTCGGGAGATTCCTCTGATTCGGAATCGGATGTGGAAGAAACCATCGAGAGCACGCGCAAATCCAAACACAAATCCAAACGCAGAAGTTAAATTGCAAGACATACATATCTATAGATATGTATATTATTAATATATCTTGCAGAGATATATATTTTAGTCCTTTGGAGCAATGGGCAGGTCCAAAAGGGGCGCTTGTGAAATCTCCGCGGGACCGTTGGGGGATGTATGGGAAGTCGTTTCGGAAGGGATACCTTTGGGTCCTTCGAGACAATCCTTGATAGCCGTCGTGATGGTTCTGTTCACATCAGGCGTGGAGAGCGTGGAGGAAACGGAAGAGAACAATTGTTGAATAGAGTCTCCTCCTCCTGAAGTACCAATACCACTTTCGGTCAAATTGTTCATCACCTTTCCAAGCACATCCTTAAGAGCGTCGTTTTCGAGAAATTTCGAAAATACTTTTCCCAAATCAGGCATTCCGTCCGAGTTTTCCGTAAATCCCTTCATTAAATTTGCTGCCATGTCCCCAAACCCTGCCATCGGATTTGCGGGTGGACTCGATTTTGTTTCAAGGTCACGAGTTTCGGGATCCAAACCCAATGTATCTTGCAACGCAACGATGATTTCCGTGAGTTGTTTTTGATCTATTTCTGGAGCAAATTCGCGGAAAACGCGGTACAAATGAAGAAGAATGATGTCTTTTCGTATCAGATCCGTTGCATTCTCATATGCGTGATCTGGCAATCCCTTTAATTTCTTATTGGCCTCATCTGCAAGATTGCAAGCGGTGTTGTAAATTGCCGAGAGCATGATTTTGAACCTGGATTTTCCATAGACAATCTTTATTTCATTCGTACGCAACCATCGGTCGTTTTTGTTGGCGAGAATGACAGTACGGTACCGCTTGTACACTTTCATAAAATATTCTTTATGTTCTTCTGGGGAAGTTTTATCCAATATTTGTTGATATTTGTTCAACAATACCAAGATCTGACTTTTCTTCCCCGCTAAAATCTTTGTTTTCTCTTTCGCGAGCAATACCTCCTTAAGTTGCTTCATAAGAGCATCCATGTTCTCCATCAGCACTGGATTGGAAGCTTCCACAGGAAGATACTCCTCATTTTCCGATTCTTCCGATTCCGAAGAAGACACGTCTGACTTGGGTTTCGATTTTCCCATTGTATTTTTTGGGAGCGATGGGCTTACTTTATGGTTTTATCCTATAGGTTTATTAAAGAATGTAGTAAATGGAACGCGACGGAATCCCTACCCAAAAGGAGAACGCCCACAAAAAAATAGCTCCTTTTTCGCGTGACGCGTTTAAAATCGTTGCCTATCATACCTTTCCTTCAAGAACGATTCTCAAAAGTCCCTTTCAAAAACGAACGGTTGTGCAATATGGCATTGTTGCTTTTTCTTGGAAAACACAGCGATGGCTGTTGACACAACACAAACACAGTCCTCCTTTTCTTCAAATATTGCAAGGATCGTATCGTAATTCGGAACTTCCAAGATTGTTGAAGCACATAACGCTTCAAGAATTGGCGTTGATCCAAAAATTGAGCAAAGTATCGTTTCACTTCAATAAGCTTTTTTTTGACACGTTCCCTACAAAAACCATCGAAGAGTTGGTCTATGCAAAAGAACGATTTTTCGGAAACGGGCCTCTTTTTCTCCATTATGAAATCTGTAGAGACCAACCCACAGCACCAAGATGGGAATTTCCAAATGAGATCCCCTTACAAGATAACGAAAATTCAGTAGATTGTGCTCTACGTGCATTAAAAATGAACGCTGGATTGGATATTACACGCAACGAAAAATCATTTTTGGGTCGTGATCCTTTTTACGAACGTGCACCCTCTATTCATGAAGGACAGCGTTGTGAATCAAGATTTTGGTTGGTCATTTATATGAAAGAACCACGCATTTCCCCTTTTACGGGTGGACGTACACAAGGGGAAGCAAAGACAGAACGAATATGGTGCGGGGAAGACGATGCGATGGATTTGTTGCTTCCTTCCAAACAACGCATCCTTCAGGAAGCAAAGAAATTCATTCAAGAGAATTTTTTGTTTTAAGATATATATGTAATAGATATATCGAATGCATATATATGTAATACGTTTAGAATCATCTAATTATGAGGTCAAGTTGAGAGCCAGGAACAAGGTGGTCCAAATCAAACAATTCGCGGGTTCTATAAAATAGGTGTAGAAACTCGACCGATAACAGCAATTGCGAAGCAACCTCTGCTTTGAGCGCACCAATTGTTGTGGCACGCTCATAATCAAACTGCATCCTTCCACCGTATGGAAGGTTAACGATTATGATTTCCCCTTCCTCTGAAAATAATGTTGGGATCCTTCGCCTTTGATGCCTGCGACTGGGAGCTCTAATCCGAACCTCTGGAGGGGGTAAAGGTCTTTGTGGTATTGGTTTTGGGATCCTTCGCCTTTGATGCCTGCGACTGGGAGCTCTAATCCGAACCTCTGGAGGGGGTAAAGGTCTTTGTGGTATTGGTTTTGGGATCCTTCGCCTGCGACTGGGGACTCTAATCTGAGAAAACTCACCGCGAGGTGCTCGCCCTTCTTCTGGAAGTTTTCGTTGCTGGGATGAGTGTGTCTCACCGCGAGATGCACGCCCTTCACTCATTCGTTTTGATTTTTGAATCCGGATCCTTTCTTGTTTTCGAATCCGGATCCTTTCTTGTTCTCGGATTCTTTCTTGTTCTCGAATCCTTTCTTGTTCTCGAATCCTTTCTTGTTCTCGAATCCTTTCTTGTTCTCGAATCCTTTCTTGTTCAAACAAAGAAGTTTCGATGGCGTTGTTCAAAACCAAAAGCATTTCGGAAGCGTTGGCGCGTTCTTTGTAATTATATCTGAGCATCCCATCGTTGATCACGTGATTAATGGCGTCGTCGACACGTGGATGAGTGCCCTCAAAGGTGCGGGGAACGATATCCAATTGACTGGTAATTTTAGAATAGCGTCCATGCCAGTAGTCCTCACCATGAACGAGGACGATTTTATCCTCACCGTGAAGAACGGCACGAAATGTTTGACCTAATCCCCACACATCATTCTTTTGGTAGAATCTAATATTTGGCTCGTGTTTTTTGTAAAACTCGGGCGCAATGTAATCTGGGGTACCGCTAAATTTACACGGTGCTACACGTGTCAAACCAGGAGTGTATTTTCCTTCCCTTTCAGAGATTCCACAAGACTTTGCTTCAGCGTAACGAAGATTGTTTTTTGGTAGAAAATGACGTTTCCACTTCTGCTCAAATGTCGTGCAAACGGCTCCAGGATCTCCAAACTTGAAACACGTATGATCACGAATGTTTCGCGGGTCGTTAAAGAAACTATTGGGATTAATAATTTCTTTAGAAACAGAATAAAGAAGGTTCCCCGGTTTAATATCTGAATGTGCCATCCCTGATTTATGAATATGGCGCAACCCTTCCAAGCATTGTATCATAAACAAGGCAACCGAGTAAGAATTTGTAAGCGTAATTTTGGCATGTTTTGAAGTGTTTTTGGTAAAACGTACCAAATCGCCAGCCATAAGTTCTTGGACGATAAAATACAATTCTGTTGCTCCATAATCGTACATACACACGATAAAAGGATCGCAGCTTGGGTTTTCGGATAGAACTTGATAGGCACGAATCTCGTTGTCAAAATCGGTTTCCGAATCGGAGCCCGGTTTAAAGAATTTGATGGCAACGTACTTGTTGTTTTCTTGAGCGTACGCCCGCCATACCCAACCGAAAGTTCCAGATTCCAAAGATTCTAAGAGCTCATAGTTGTCGTAGCTCCCGTGGATTATTTGTCCATAATGCATTTTCTCAATAACGTCTATTTTTCATACCCTATTTTTTTTGAGTTTCCGTTGTTGTTCGATGCTGCGTTTTCTTAGTGAATCCATGGTTTTGGAGCGAGATGTATATCGATTCAACTCCACCGTAATTTTGTCCGAAAGATCACACACCTCTTGTTTTGAGGGTGTAAGGTCGAATTTCCCAAAGTACGCCCGTAAAATATGCACTTCTGCCATCGAATCGTAATCGTTGGTCAATTCGGGCGGATGTAGTGGGACAAGTCGCTCGCGATGAGCTTCATATGTTTTTATAGGTTTGTGTCTGGTGTTGTTTTTGTGCAAAAAGGGATTGTTGTACAATTGCATGCTTCGGTAGACCGTGTTGTGATAAAACAACTGCTCTTCGTACTGTATAGCATCCCATACCTTTGTTGTGTACTCGCCACCGTTTTTGACAGGCACCAATCGTGTTTCAGTGGATGTATGAGGTGCCCAAGGTTGAAGAAACGCGTACCCGTCCAAATAGTGTACCTTCATATACTCTTCGTCAAAATCCGAATATGGCAACCGAAATTTAAGGTGGGCTTGTACGGGTTGGATGATTTCCACGCATCTTTTTTGCAATTCCATATCTTCTATGATTGCCTTTTCATTGTCTGAGGATGTCATCTTGGTGTAATCTCCTGTGCGAATATCGGAGATGAAAAGTACGTCGTCTCTGCCACTCCACTCTTTTGCCGTATCTACGGTAAACAGCTGAGAATAGAGGCGAAGTTTGTCGGTAGGGTCGATCGAAAAAGGTTCGGGATCGTACAAGTGAAATTCCTTAATTTGAGGAAATAAGTCTGGCAACAACGGAATATGATCGCCGCAAGCAGCTCCTGCATATACGACAATGGGATGTGGTACTTCTTTGGGATCCCAGAAATAGACCAAAAATGCGATCTCGGACATCAACAATTTTCTCTGTCCCCAATGAACCGAGGTCTTGATTTCTCCTTCTTTTTTGCGGCTGTAATATTCTCTTCTCGGTGCATCCGGAGCCAAATGCAACATGTCCGAGGTAAAGTCTACACCGTCGGTGATGGTGATATCCTGTTCTTTTGTGTACCGCATTTTCGATTAATCACCTCGGGAGCTTTTATAGATCGTTTTCGATGTATAAAATAATATGGACCCTTTTCTAAATATGTCTTCGTCTCAATCCATACCGTCTACCTTGTGCGATCTTTTAAGCAAATTGGAGTTTTTGGGGATGATTCAACGTGGACAAAAGCCCTGTATGGGTGATATGACGTTTGTGGACGGGAACAGTTTCTGGGGAGCACTGATTCGTGCGTTAAAAGGAGAGGGAAACAAAGGAATGTTGGCACATATCAATCAAATTATTGAACAAACGGTGGAAGCAATTGGCGAATACAAAGGCACAGAATTCCTACCGATCCTTATAGAAGCGTTGACCAAAGCAAAAATTGGTATTGCCAATCTCACCACCACGTACAAAGACCAGCCATCTGTGGTGGCCCGTATTAGCGTGGTCATTACCAACATCAACCACCAACTCAGAAACTACAAGGGTTCCTTGCGCGAGGGTTCTTTGCAAACCTCGGATCTTCGATCCTTAGAACAGAAAAAAACAATCAAAGAGAAACGTTGATATATCAAAAGGAATGCGATCGCAAAAAAAGAAAGTAGATCGGGTTTACGTTCGGGCATTGGTGGGACTGCTACGGAGGGGTATATCCGAGTTTGAATTTGAGGAAATTGTGGCTGCTCTGCCTGAAACCATGGATTTGTTCACGGATGAACAAGTGGATACGTTGTTGAAAGTTGTTCAGCAATATCGGAAAGATAAAATTAAACACCTTTAAATTCTCGTTCAGCAGGGATATTTCCTGGGATTGACCATATTTTCAGGGCCGTTCGGAGATTGTACTGCGGAATATCTACTTTTTCATCGCGTTGAAGACGAACAATACGTTCCCATATCTTCTTTTGGTGGGATGTATTGGTGTTGTTGTTTTCTGTTAGCCACCCCACAAAGTCTTTTGGTAAGGGTTCCTTGAGGATTTGGGAAACATAGGTATCATGGGTACCATGTGCGTCGTGATCGAAAGAGGTGCGTACTTTTTTCAACATCTCGATATACAGATTGACAACGTCATCGCTCCGTCTTTGCAATCCAACTAAGTATTTTTCACTTGAAAAAGGAGAAGAGGTGACTGGTTTGAAGAGGTCGATCGCCTCAAAACATTGCGCAAAGAGGTACAACCACTCTGCGGAAACGCGAGTCGTTGTGTCAAATACTTTTATCACGGCACTCCCTCCTTCTCCACAACACCCAATTCCTACCAACGCTTCTTCAAGGAAAAGGTTTGTCTCTTTTTTGTTGTGTCCTCCATTGGCTACCACAAGTTGTACACCTTTTGGCACGCGTCTTCGCACCATACCAATAAAATATTCCCAATTCGTGGACAAATCCCCGATTCCATTGTCTCCATAGGTGGGTGTGAAATGTCCCGTGTTGAGCTTCGCGATGTTCCACCCGCCCTCATTCATACCATATCCGTGCACGTGTTTGATGCGAAATTGGAGGTAATTCACAAAACCGCCACCCTCATCGTTTACTGCGCAAAAAATGAAATCCTTGTCTTCCTTGAACAGTCCTACAGGTTGTTTGTACGCTGGAGATGTAGTCGTACCGACTCGCTCGTATGTTTGGTCAAGTCGTTGTTTGAGAAGCGTAGAATAATGTCCTGTCAATTTGTATACTGCGTCGATATTCGCCAATTTCACGCTGTTTTTGTCATGAAACGCGCTTTCTCCAAGCTTTGAAAAGGGATTTGCCGTATCTTTCACATTGCGGATAAAAGGGGATGCTTCTTCTTTGAAGCTTTGCAGTTCTTCATACATTTTCTTATTTCCGTACAAAGCAACTGGTTTCTTTGTTGCAGTCTTGATTCCTAACGTCAGCGAAGACGGAGACTCCACAACAAAAGGTAAAGGAAAATCGGCAGGTTCGTACGCCGGTTTTTCTTCAGTAAACGTGTCGTAGACTCTGCAAGCACCTTCCGAAGGGTCCATATTTTACAATTCTATGAAAAAAACTTGTTTCTATATCAAATATTATGTACAATATTATGTATATACATAATACTTTAAGAAACTTCTTGGGTGAACTCTTTGTGAATTTCTTGCAATCGATTCAAGACGATTTCACTATCTTTGCGTTCCTCTTCCTTCTCCAAGTCGGTCAATTTCCCACAAAACATAGTTTGGAGACTATCTGCGAGTTCTTCCTGTAGATGCTTCAGATCTTCGGGAGAGGGATACTCTCCTGTGCTAAAAAACTTCAACATTTTGTTGAGACCGCTCATATCTGAAGTCGAAAACAAGGTGGTGACATCTTCTTCTGAAAAACGCTTCATCAAATCGTTGGAGAGTGCCTTCACCTCTGTAAAAAGCTGATCTATGCCTGTCGTGGTGTCTTTTTTGGAAACCTTTTTCAACCGTTGTTTGTTTTCAGACTGTCGAACTTTGGCGATGACTTCTTCCAGGTCCTCATCTTCAACCTCTATTTTGTCTACAAGGTTCTCTGAGACGGATTTTTCCAAAATGAACTTGGTTTCTGGGCAACGTTCAACATGTATGATGATCCGTTTCATCCACAACGAACATTTCAACACATCATACAATGCAAATCCTAAAACTCCCAATACGAGACCAACGATGAATTCCATCCCAAACATTCTTTTCAAAGGTTTTGGTTCTCTTTAAAACTCAACATCATGATCGTGTCCTTCCGCACACTGAAGTGTACTGGTCGCCTGGCGCGGAGATTCTTTACTTATTCTTTACTTATTCTTTACTCATTCTTTACTCATTCTTTACCAAAGTAAAGAATAGATTTTAGGCTATTTTCATTCCATTACGTAACGTTCAGTATGATAGGCGTGAGAAGCCCAAACGCTTGCAATACCCAAAACCACGATAAATGCGACGACGAGAATGAGGATCCACCATCCATATTGACGACTCCATGATTCTTGAAGGAGCACCGCATCCGTAAAAAAGCAATTTACTGGCAATTTGGTGGTACCGTCCGGTGCATAAATAACGTTTTGTTGGAGTTGACAACATTCGATCGCATCAACGTTGTTGTTGATTTTTGTGGCTACTTTTTTGAGAACGTCGGGACACCGTTGAGGATCGGTTCCCAACACGATATCAGGTGGAACCAAAAAATCGGTGGAATTAGCGCATGATTTCCACCAACATCCATCTTCAGAAGCCGATCCAGACCTCAATGCATCGTAAACGAGAGTGTTGGTGCGATCAATACAACGACAATCTGGGGTAGTTTCTGTTCGGCAATACTGTTCCATCAATGATTTAAAACGTGCTTGGTTGGATGGAAGGAGCGCTTGCTGACGACAAACCAATCCAGAGGAATCTGGTGACACATAACGACTACATAATGGCATCTTTTTTCTTGTTAACGGGTCTATAGGACAATTTTCCGTCGTGAGGAAACACGCTCCCTCCAAAATCAATGGAAAGTCTTCGTCAAATCCAAAAGCAACGATATAATCGTCTACGGCTGTTTCTGAAGTCAACACGTTCTTTGAATACGCACACGTCACTGATGTTTGAGTATCTTCTGTTACTTCAACAGAAACGACAGTACCTTTTTCATCACCAATCGTGGGGCATAGTCCAGGGGTAACTTGTCCACAAATGAGAAATGTAGATCCATCCGGACACTCCCCATTATCAATCACGACGTCTCCGCTGTCGCATTGTAGGGTTGTTGCGCGCGTTCGACGTTTTAACGCCGAGCAATTACTCCCCACACGATACATTCCAATCCGTTCTTGTGTGGATACGATTTTAACGAACCCGGCTTCCACCACTTCCGACATTTTGTGTAGTGGGACAAAATCCAAGTTTTGTGTATTTACATACGTATGTAAATATATAAATCGTCCTTGAAAATGTCTGAGGAGATGGATAAGGAAACAATCATAGAGAGGATTGAGAAAATTCATGACTCTTTCTTGCAAGAAGTTCCCCTTTTACCGTATCAAAAAGAAAAGAAATATAAGGAGTGGCACGAGTTGATTAGAATATTACGACAATTGGAGGAAGGATGAGAAACTTTTATTGGATGCGACGATAATACGGTGTTTTTGGTGCAGGTATTTCCAAATAGTGTTCCGTTCGCGCAATATGAACGATTCCCCCTACTTCCCAATCATAGTATCGAACAATGGGATCTGTTTTCAACAGCACCGGTAGCATTGATGGACGTAAATTGTTTTCGTCCATCTCTCTTCTTCGCTCTTCTTCGTTGAGCAACGTATGAGGGGGGGTGAGTGCATGCCGAGTGGGATTGTGTATCAGATGTTCAGTAAGAAAAAATTGACACGACACAAAATTCAGCTTTTCGACACATTCTTCCTTTCTATTCAATGTTACCTCACTGATAAAAATCATCTTCAAGGGACGACTGGAAGAGAAGTATTCATTAAGATAAATATAAAATTTCGTCTTGAACTCGTCAGAGGTGATGCTCAAACTCTCTCGTTCCCGGCACAAGTACACAACTACCGTATTGACATTTGTGGTAGAGTCGGGATAGGCATTACTGAGTACAGCGTTGAAATTCACTCCTTCCGCATCTGCTTTTTTACGGTACATCTCCACAAAAATGTGCATTGTTCTTTGTTCCCACATTCGTAGACTCTCTTTTTCAGGGTCAAAGGAGAGAAGAAACAGTTCCTCTTCCGGAATCTCCAACCCACGATCAAACATCATCTCTACTTGCGTTTTCTTTACTTTGAACCAAATGTAGGAAGCCTTCTTATCATAATCCCCTTCCATAAATTTTCTGTCACAGTCACTAAACTTTTTGTCACGGTTACGATCGTCCATTTTAAGACTGTTGGAATTGAGTTCTATCTTTTTAAAAAGTTCAGTTTTTTCTATTATTTTTTGCCCATTCTAATAAATGGCCAAAGAGAGTAGTAACGGATGGATTTGGGCATTGGTTGCCGTGATTGCGGTTATTATCATTGCAGCCATTATCATCATTGTGTTGGTAGCAATTGAATCGGAAGGAGTGGATGCCGTTTGCGGAGGCACTGGAGACAAGTGCAAAACGGGGCTGACCTGTGTGAGTGGAAAATGCAAGAAAAAGGACAACGAAATCTGTGATTTCGACGACCAATGCGCTTCTAATATATGCACGGACTTTAAGTGCGTTGCTCCACCGACACCTGTGTTTCCACCATGCAGTGCCACGAATCCTTGCACCGGAACAGAAATTTGTAACATCGCAGAGGGCAAATGCAAAGCGGACTTTAACGAGCCGTGTAACGTAGCATCGGACTGTTTCTACAAACCCGCCGTATGTACAGGACCTGCCGGACTATTGACCTGTCGGGTTGGAACAGGTGGTACGTGCACACAAAATACAGATTGCGTTTCTAATAACTGTGTGAACGCTCCCACTGGAACGTGTGGACCTGCTTCGGATTCTCCCGGTCCCGCTTTCAGCCCTCCCCCTGCAAATACCTTGTTGATGGGCGGAAATGGAATGTCGATGAATGGAGTATCGATGGTTCCGCGAAGTAGGTCGATCCTTGACTCTGATCGCTTTCCCACACCACGAACCAACAACACGTTTAACGCAGTTAGCGCATTTAGCGCTCCTACACAGACGGAAATGGCGGACGATTTCCGAACGCCCTCCCCAAGAGATGTGAAAGCCCCCTTTAAAAAAATACGGAAGGATATGGTCATGAGTCGCGGAGACATAAAACAAAGTCCCGTCATCGACGTCACTAGTTACTCGAACACGGTGTTGGCATTGATGAAAAATGGAAATATTATCCGAGAAACGGACGAAGTCCGGGATATGGTTGCCAACAATATCAATCTCAAACGTCTCGAAAGCTTTAATGGAACCTTGTATGGTGTCAGTGTGGACGGGCGGATGTTTAAGTTGAACAACGACACTTTTGAAACGAAAAAGTGGATGTGGAATGTAGCTTCTTTTCCTACTGGTGTGACACACACCAGCGCTACCCTCAACGGAAAGCACTTTTGGGTACAAACCGCTGATACAGGACTACTGTATGACCGTAAAATGTGTGTGGTAGATAAAGAAACTCCTTTTAAGAACAAAAAGAGAGTCTATGGCAATGACCGCAAAACCTTTATCGAGATTGACCTGCAGACCAACACTGGGATGCTGTATCCCAACAAAAGCAGAGTTAAAGACGTAGCAGGAGCGATCATTACCCACGAAAACCAACTCAAAGTGTTGCGACCGAGTCAAACGAGGTTGTTCTCAGACATTCGACTCATCAATTGGACGCCTGCATACATCAAACGATCCTTGTGATACATTATTTATTTACTTAAAGTTAATAAGTAAATACCTGGTTTACAGATTTTTCCTGAAGAGGTTATTAAATTCAGATATACAGTTCTTTTTGCACAAGTAAGGACCATATTTTTTGAGATCTCCATGGTATGTCATATATTTTGGTGTAGCGACTTTTCCACAATATACGCATTGGTACCCTGCACATGGTCTCCAATATTTAATCCAAGAGTAATTTCTCTCGTCTATTTTCTCGCATTGATACATAATGATCCAACTTCTCCAATCGCGCCACCATCTGTCGATCCATCCAGCATTGTCTATACGTGATCTTTTTACGGATGCAACCTCTAATAATTCTGTGTGGACCTTTTTCCAAGGCGATAGACACCAAATATAGGTTTGTATCTCTGCCGGTAACCAATCCCAGTAGGACTCCATCGGCATCGGGCGATGCCTTCGGGGCAGAGCCATATTATCGATTATATTATGGTGATAGATTGTCATTTTTATTTACTTAAAGGTTAATAAGTAAATATCTGGTTTACAGATTTTTTAAGTGATCACCTTTCTGGAACCCTTCTACATGACGAATTGTTTTTTCCATCTATCCGCTACAATCGGATTGTCTTGATCGTAAAACATGTAATAAATTGTTATAGGATCGTCTATGGGTGTTTGCGCGAGATAAATCAGGGTATTTATCAACAACTTTAGTCTTTCCTTCCTGGATTTCCTTTTTGTGCCCTTGGGTACGGTGTATCTATCTGGGTTCCATCTCACAAACACGACTTTTCCTTCTTTGAATTCGTCCAATATTTCGTCCATTCTACCCCATTCACATGTTGGATTGTAGTTGGAGTGGCGATGCTGGTTTTCATCACATTCAACAATCATGTGCAAGCTCCCAGAAGAAAGAAGTAAATCCGGTCTTCTTTTGGTGTCACAAGAATCATGAGCAACTATTGTGTCGAAAATAATCGATCCCTCGTGGTGTAGTGGCAGCATACAGGTCCGTGGCACCTATGGCTTTGGTTCGATTCCGAACGAGGGAATTATAAAATGCATCCAATATATGTTCAAAAACATATATTATCGCCTCGGTTCCAAAATGGCCTTTCGTATTATCCATGTCGATTCTGACGTGCCCCTCACCGGAAATTGTCTAGGCTGTCATGCTCCCTCTACCTTTATCGCAAATCGCATCACTTATTGGACCGACACTGGACGTATCATGGCTCATGGCCCATGTCTCACATGCGCAGCCGGAATGAACCGTTTTGTAAGTGAAGAACAAAAAAATGCCATCATCGGCGGATTTCCCCCTCCCACGTCTCAATAACATTCAAAGCCGTCAGCCTACACCCCCCATATAAGAGCTCTTTTTCCTTTTTTATGTCCTATGTTGGATGGTTTTGGTTCAACGCCTGGGAAAAGTTGCTCCGGAACACCCAATTAAGTAGTACTAATCAAAATATATATATATACATATATTTCAACACTCTGCAATCGCTTCTATCAGCTCTATAGACTCTCTCGACATGCGGTAGAGGGTCTGTTTTTTCTTTCTCTCTCTCATGGTTGTATCCAATGTTTCTCTAAAGACATTGTAAGGCTGGAAAGTTTGCATGGATCACTTCAGGAACGATTTTTGATTTCGGACCCCTCGGACTTCCAACATAAAAATCTTCGGAGTGAGAGTAAAAAATCGCTCTGGCGAACGTTTTGAAGGGGGTGCGCAAAAAACCCTATAGTCGGTCAACATAAAAATATATTTTTATGTATAATATTCGTGAAAAGGCTCAAAGAGAAAATCATTCGGAAGGGGGCAAAGGGGCAGGTCCTTTTGCGGCTCTTCTATCCAAAACGGCTTTTGCTCTTTCTTGTTCCAACAACGCGTTTCGTTTGCTTCGCCAATATGTCATCTTGCCCTTGGCATTGTTCTCTTTCGCCCGTTCTACGTAACTTATCAATTGCTCTCTGGTGAAATACTCTCTCACTGTCTTGTGTTTCATCGAACAAACGCACGTTGTCTTGTTAATCGAAAGCAAGGGCTTATAATAGGCGATTTCCATGGTTACTGACGCACAACCGTTTATAAAAATTCATTTTTATAGATAGAATCGGGAATAGGAAAAACTGTTAGAAGCCCATAATAATATAATTTGTATCTAAAAAAGATGCAGATTATCGTCCACCAAGACATAATTAAAAAAGGAGCATCGCAGAATGCTCCTTTGGGTTGCGCAGAGAATCTTTTAAAGGATTCATTTTTCGGAAAGGATTTTTTGGAAGGGTTGAGTTATAACGAACTCCTCAAACTCGCGAAGGAAAACGGGGTAAACACAAGCGGAAAACGGGGGGTCGTTGTCAGAAGGCTGTTGCCCAAAAAAGTTCAGGTTCCAAAGGTAAAACCAAAACCTGATTTCGTGAACACCGGAAATCGAAAATGGGACCGGCAATACAGACGTGTATTGTTGGGGCAGAGAAACTATCTTTGGAGCAAATTGCGCAAAGCTCGATTGTACATGGATCGAAAATATAGATGCTATTTTATGACGTGGAACACTGAACGGAAAGATTGGCTCGAACGAATTTTGGCTGAAGATCCCGAAAAATATGGAATGCAACTTGAAATGGTCAACACCCGACACGTTCAAGCCGTTATAAAGTTCAAATACCCACGTTACCCAGGTCCCCTTCTCAAAGCTTGGGAAGGTGTCCATCTCGAAAAGTGTTACTCAATCAAGGGAGCCTTTCTTTATTGCACCAAAGAAAGCACGCGAGTAGGTGATAAGTTCTATACCAAGGGGTGGAACTTCAAACGACCTCTTTTCGAAGAGCGTCAAGAAAGGCAGTTGAAAAAGTCAGGTTATACCCGTCAAGAAATTGTTTACGCCCAACGCGAAGATCCATCATGCTCTTGCAATAATTGGTCCAGAATCTGTATGTCTTGCACACACAAAAACAAAATGATAATGGAACGATATTTCGAAGACACAATATAAGGACCTAACAAAGCATTGTTTTCGATGGTAGAAACCATTTGCTCTTCGGCTCTACATTTATATCCAGTTGCCTTTTTGTAACATTTTCTACAAATATACTGCTTTCCGACGTTGGTGTCGTAGTGTAGAATGCGTTTAAAGCAGTTACCAACGCAATAATCGCACACTAAAGTTCCAACATCATGAACATTTTCAAGATGTCTTGTCAAGTTACCATTACTTTTACAGATGTAATCGCAGTATTTCCGAGATTATGAACATACCATAAATGATTTTCAAGTTACCCTTGTTTTTACAGACGTAATCACAGTTATCTTGGTCGCACCGAAAGTATTCACCATTTCCGACGGTATGCACTCGCCATAAATGTTTTATCAAGTTACTATTAGTTGACAATACCTTACCACAAATATCGCATATGATGGTTGTTTCTGTTAAATTTGTCTTTGTTTTTTATTTTCTATTTACTTATTTTTAAGTAAATCAGGCATTTACATTTTTTTTTGTTGAAATTGCTTGTATTCATCGATCGAATGCACCAACACCAACCCGCCCATATACTTGTGATTTCGGTCTTGATAGTAAAAATACTCGGGTAAATGATCCGTGACTTCTAACAACAAAGGACCAGAAGACGTAGACTTACATCCCGGAAGAGATGCATATTTTTCTCCACCAACAGGAGAGTCGGTAAAATAGAATTCATACCCTGTATCGGACACGATGTTAAACATGTACGTGTGTCCTCGAATAAGATGCAATGTCTTTGCTTTCGCATTGTTCACACTGTATACTTTACTGTCTCGGGTTATAGCGTATGGATGGTCGATTTTATGGCAAACGTTCACGGCAAATTGCCGTCCCTTCACTTTTTTATATATTTTTTTTTGCATTTGCCTCCGGAATAGGAGTCGTGATACCCACATTTTTTGCATTTTTTGCCGTAATAGTCGTGCCCACATTTCTTACATTTATTGTAAGATCCGTATTTTTTGCATTTGCCTCCGGAATAAGAGTCGTGGTATCCACATTTCTTGCATTTTTCGCCGTAATAGTCGTGCCCACATTTCTTACATTTACTGTAAGATCCGGATTTTTTGCATTTGCCATCGTACGAGTGTTTTCTACGTTTCCTGCGCCTACGTTTGCGGTCAGAACACGAAGAGCTAGAGTACTTGCAGCAATCGCTCGAACTGCTGAAACAGTCGTTCGAACTGCACGAAGAGCTTGAATAACAGCAATCGCTCGAGCTGGAGCAGCTGTGAGAACCGCAACTGAAGCTGGAACTGCAACATTTGCAGCAATCGCTCGAACTGCTGAAACAATCGTTCGAACTGCACGAGGAGCTGCTGGAGTAACAACACCCGCTCGAGCTGGAACAACTACCGGACCCACAACTGAAGCTGGAACTGCAACATTTGCAGCAATCGCTCGAGTCGCTGAAACAATCGTTCGAACTGCACGAAGAACTGGAATAGCAACATCCGCTTGAGCTGGAACAACTGCCGGAACCGCAACTAAAGCTGGAACTACAACGTTTGCAACAATCGCTCGAACTGCTGAAACAATCGTTCGAACTGCACGAAGAACTGCTGGAATAGCAACACCCGCTTGAGCTGGAACAACTATTTGAACCGCAACTGAAGCTGGAACTGCAACGTTTGCAACAATCGCTCGAACTGCTGAAACAACCATCCGAACTACACGAAGAACTGGAGTAACAACAAGAGCTGGATGAACTGCAATGTTTCTTGTGTTTCTTGTATTTGTGGTCCGAGGAGCTGTCTGAGTCACTGCATCGAACAATTTTGTACCCTTTTACAGGATGGTCCGAAGAACTGGAAGAATGCTTGGGTTTTTTACGATACTTACACACCATTTAATTTTGGGTGGAAAATTTTTTTCTGTTAGGAAGTCTTTGGAGATTCGGATCAAAATCCTTAAAGATAACGTGCTTGGTGTGGGTTTGTAGAAAAATATTTGTATATACAGACAGATATTTTAGGGTTCTCAAAATTTGGGGACTTGTTTGATTCCAAATCCTCCCGCAAGCATGTTCAACAGTCGTAGAGCAGCCGTTGTTTCTGCTTTTGCAAAGACAGCTTCATCCTCACAAAGATTGCAACTATATCCTTGGTCCAATGCGGTAGCAATTTGTCCACATTTTATGCAGTATATATCAATACATCGATCAGAAACACCGCACAACCGTTCCTGAAGGAAGAAAGAAGCACCATGGGCAATGGCAGCATCCCGTTCCATCTCACCAAAACGCAGACCACCTTTCTTAGCTCGCCCTTTGACGGGCTGCCTTGAAGTGGCACTGTAAGGTCCGGTTCTTCGCACTTGAATCTTATCCAACACATGATGACGTAGCGCTTGATAGTATACGGGTCCAGAATACATCCTTGCAGTCAAGGCACGTCCTGTAATTCCATTATACATCACATGTTTGCCATCGTCCGCATAGCCGTAATCACGCAAAATGCTTTTGAATCGTTCTGCTTCAAATTCTCGAAACGCTGTGGCGTTGATCCGTTCACCTTTGATGGCTCCCGCCTTACTGGCGATTATTTCCATTGGAAAAGACATGGTCATGCGACTTGGCATCGCGTGTGGATTGACGATGATGTCGGGGATAATACCATCTTCTGTGTACGGCATCTCCCATGAAGGGACGATTTTACCGATGGTTCCTTTTTGTGCATTTCTGGGAGAATATTTATCTCCTGCGATGGGAATTCGAAGCATCCGCAGCTGGACTTTGACGATGGTTTCTGCTCCATTGTCTGTAACAATCACTTGGTTCACAATACCTTCTTCCCCATAGCCCAACCGCAAACTATCGTTGGCAATTTCCTCTTTTCCTTCCATAACTACCTTACCCACAACCGCTTGACGTTCTTCAATGTGAGCTCCGATTGTAGGCAACCCATTGACATTCATATGTTTGTAGGCGTTCTTTAATTCTTCTTCGCTGAGGTCGCTAGGTCGCCGCAATTCTTCCACCTTGTTACTTTCGCTTTTGAAGACAACACGGATGTTGTTGTACTTAAAAAGTCGGAATTTTCCCATATCAATGCTCGCTTGATTGAACACAATCGCATCCTCTTGCGTATTGCCCGTAAACGTTCCAAACATCATCCACACCATCTCACCTTGTGGATACGCGTTGAGATTGAGCAATTGGTTGAGTTGAGGCTCAAACAAAGGTCGGTTGGGATACGCCAAGACTTTGTGTTTGCCGCTGAAACACGCCATCGTATGGGCGCGATTGATACCGAGGGCTTGCTTCCCCATAGAAGAATTGTGAACACAGAATCCATCACCTCCGATAAAGCTGTGCGTTGCGGATTCAGTTGTAATATCGGAGATTTTAACTCTATCTTTCTCATCCACTGAGATAATAGGAACGAAGATAGTTCGAGCAAGAGAGTGGATGGTCCACTTATCAGGTTTTTCAGAGACTCGTAAATTTCTCATCGTTGGTTCGCGTCCATTTCCAAGAGCACGAGAAATGCCTGAAACACGCGAATAAGATACATTATGTTCTCGCGCCACAATTGGAATTCTTTTTCCTTCTTTCAGTGATCGACGAATTTCTTTTATCTCCTTACGATAGGAGGAAACAAGTTGATTTTTATATCGAAGATATTCAACTACTTTTCCACTTCTAACAGTTTTCTCGAGGCAGTATCGATACCCAACGATCGAGAAATATTTCTGAAGATTGTTTGAGGTGCATCGAATGCGCACTCCACATTGAGTACTACCCTCATATTTAGCTGGATATTCCACCACTTTGCATTCGATGCCAAAACTTTTGAATGCCTCTGCAACATCGCCCATAAAATGGCGTAAAGATTGCACGTATTCATTTCGAACGGTCATCAATGTATCTCCACAAACAAAGTTATATCCACGCTTTTCCATCTTATTCCACCGAATCTTGCATCCATCGCCTCCCTGCACTCCCGCAAGGAACTCTCTCTTTACCAGAACTGATGTGTTGGTTATCCAACGAGGTGCTCTTAGATAAGATTGAGTAGTCATTTTTCCCGGTCGATAACCTAAAGCGAGAATCAACGAACAAAAGGCTCCTTCATGACTCACCGCTTTTGTGTGAAATATAGAACCCCGAAATTCGCTTATCTTATCTCTAATTTTTACCTTGTTGAAGCCGATAGTCACTACATCGTTTTCAAACTCCTCAGCCGATTCTACGCAACCAAAATCTCCTTGTACGGTTGGACGATTGCGATAAACTCCAAGGGAACCATCCGTGAGGATAAACCCAAACATCCGCGCCAATATGTACAATTTTGGATGTGTTGAGGTAAGAGGCAGCAATCCTTCCTTTTGAAGTCTAGAAGAATGTGTTCTTACGAGTGTGTCTTTAACGTTATGTTCTTTGAGTTTCTGTTCGAAATCATAGATCGAAAGAATAGTCCATTCCTTGCAAGCATTGCTCATAGGGTTTTGTTCAAGAGAAATAGCTAAAGTGTCATCAAGTTGGAGTTTCCCAGCCTCTACCCACCCACGGTGAGTCATCATCTTGTGATCAGATGTTACGGTAATATGTCTTCCACTAATGGTGGAAACTTGGACAATCTTTTTATCTGTCTCTCGAGTATAAGAATCCACCACATACGTACTGAACGTTTCCATTGTTTCAGGATCAAATGTCAGGACATTGTCCCCTACCTTTATATCCTTAATTTTCTTGGACGTTCCATTGGACATCAAAACAGGCTCCTCTTCCCACAAGCATTGATACGTGTTCCTTGGACCTTGATTGTGGTTTGGATAAGGGATAATGCTGGCAGAGATTCCCAAGATGCTCTGAGGATCCATCTCCACGTGACTGAACGGAGTTGTGTTTCGAATTTTGTTCAACACGGATTCCGTACTGTCGATATTGACTTTCCACTTTGCCAATTCCTTCAGGAGCTTCTCATGTTTAGGTTTTCGTTTGAGTCTGCGTTGCACATTTTTCTTATTTTTCTTGAAGTCAGATAGGGAAGTAACCAACATTTTCTCCGTCCTCCTTGGATCTTTGATGCTGTCAAACGTTGTGGCCACAACCATCCCACTCGATTCTACTTCAAAGCTGTCTACATATTCGATTACTTTTTCTTCAAACAACGTTTTGATGGGAGCACCCATCAACCCTTTGGTGACGATCAACGGTTCCAACACCACTTTTCCGTCATCTTTTGTCACCGGCTCCACAACCAACAAAGGACGCACCAACCTGGACGTATCTGTATGAATAAGAAGCGCATTCCGAACATCCACTGTGATACCCGCATCAATAGGGATGCGTTGGGACCTTCGAGCCTGGATCATGTATCTCCGAAGCTCCACACCCATACACCAGCCTAAAAATTTACCATTGACCAACACAGGAGAGGTATGGCGTGAAGAAGGGATCTTGGAAAAGAGCATGGTGTCTCCATCTTCTTCCAATCTTGCATGTATAATTTCGTACAGGACGTTTCCGTCCGTTTTTCCGTACGTAACCTGTGCGGTGACTGTCAAATTCTTGACGATGCCACAATTATGGGTGACAAACCCGTTACCAATGAAACTGTGGTGATCTGAAATAGTAGTGAAATCACAAACACTGTCTTCACCAATCGGTGTAATACTGGTGATGGGTAGAAAGCAACCTTCTCCATCGTGATAGACACAATCTCCAACATCCAAGTCCTTCAATTCTATCCACACGTTCCCTTTTGCTAAGAATGGATGATCCGACGTTGCTTTTGCAGACCAACCACCAACAACTTTGAGTTGGAAAATTTCAGCAGGTTTCGTGAAGTGTCTATAAATCTGGGTGACTTCTTTTTCGTGTGTAATTGGATTAACACATATCACATCGTCCCCATTTTTCAGTTCAATGATCTTTATAGGGCCAGAAGGTGTTTCTACCAAAGTATTGATCCCCATGCAATTGGCGCCCTCTGGCGACTCTGCTGGGCAGTTATGCGTTACAAAACCGTTGGCAATGAAACTGTGATTGGAATGAAACGTTTCAAAATCATATACAGTTTCAACAGGTATTTCCTGAATAGTTTGTATCGGAATTGCTAATTTATCCTCCAAGTCTTTGTACTTGGAAACAAAAATATCATAGTCGAGTAAATCGCTGCTACATCTCGCTTGTATTCGTTTCCCCTTCTTAGCGCTGGATTTCAACCTGTAAAGTTGTTTTGTTGGAATTCCTGTATTTTCAGAGATTTCTTTTGCAGAAAGCGTTCCAAACATAGAATAAGCTTGATCGTAAGATTCTTTCCTTTTCTTCAACGAAAACGCTCTATACTTTGCATATTCGATAGCAGAGGAAGATTTTCTACGTTTTTCGTAACAATAAGAATAGGTGATATTGTTGGAGTAAATAGATATATTTTCCAAATCTCCAACGAATGATAGTTTCACAGCATACATAACCGGATTGGAACTCGATATTTTATGCTCGATTGTGGTGTTTATCATAAACCGCGAGAAAAGACTCTGAATCTGTTCCAGATAACGAATAGTCTCACGATAATATTTCTCTGTGCTGAACTGATGAGTTGGAGTAATAGACAATTTCCATTTTCTGACATTGTGATATGCAGTAACTCTTCCTCCGTCACCTCCTTGAAACCCAGATAGAAACGCTCTTACAGTGTTAAGATTGGCGTTCATAATCCATTCGGGAATTTTCCTACACTGGTTCGTTTTCTTTCCAACAAATGCTCCCAGACTGACTAAAAGACAAGCAAACGCTCCATTTTTTGAAACCTCCCAAGTCTTGTGAACGCATTTATCACCAAAGTGTGTAATTTTACGTCTTATGGATGGACACGCAAACCCAAGGAATGTAATATCATCCGAAATTTCCATCACATCGGCTTCTTCGCCGAGATAAAAAGATGCATTGTAATATCCCTTTTCTCGTTTACCAATGGTCCCATCCGTTATGGAAGCTCCTATCAACCGTGCCAACACTTCGCTGTGTCGCTGTGTCAAGTTACAATCAAGGAGTCCCAATTTACTTAACTCTACTCGATATTGAACAGGGATCAACGCGGAATCAATAACAAGTTTTGTATCTTTTTCTTCTTGAATGACGTCAAGTGTATGTTTAACGACCACACAATCAGATATCTTCAAATCCCCAGCTTTTACCCATTGATGTGCGTCCTTTAGCGATCTTTGCACTAAGAATGGATGATCTGGCGTGCATTTGATTGTTCTTCCGCTCATAGTAGTGATTTTAAGAAGTTTTGTGGGTTTTGTTTCAAAGTAATTTTGGATTCTGGAGGGAGTTTCGCTCAAATCCTTCTTTGACACTGTCACCACTTTGTCTCCATCTTCCAATTCTCGGATGGGACGTGTGTGATTTTGATCTATGGACACTTGAGTATCTCCAGTTACGCAGATATATCCCCACTGGGTGCCGTGAATCATTCGTATGGACGGTTGTTTGTCGTTTCGGTTTGTGGCCACTTCTACTCGGTGCATGTGACTAAACAGGGACACGACCGATTCTCGATTGGGAATTTGCGTCATATTGGTCTTCATACTTCCTTGTACACCCCAATTGGTTCCAACAAACGAAGCATTGAAGATATTTGTAATACCAATCTTGCTAAGTTGTCGCTCAATTGCAGCTGTACTGTCAATGCTGTTTTTGTTGGTGAGTTCCTTTTTCATATTCGTGACCATCCGTCTCCAAATCGCGCGCATCAGTTGATCCATGGCTCTACTGGCAGATTCGAGTCGTTTGTTGGACCAGCTATCCCTGTCGTCATAGTCCTCCAATCCAAGATTGACTTCAATAAGACGAGCCACCATCAACGCCAGCATATTGCTTTTGAGCGTGAAGATGTTTTCAATATCGCCCAAGTCATTCAGTTGTGGAAAGATTTCGTGCATCACCAAATTTCGAACAACTTCATCTACATCTTTTGCATCGTGAATATTTACACCTCCTTTGATTCGCGCAATTTCTTGCTTGACGAATGCAGGCTTTTCGTTGGGGTATTTGAACCGCAAGATCCCAATTTCTGCCTCTACTTTGTTCCTCCACTCTGCTTTGGTGAATTGAACAATCTTTTCCGTCATAAATTCGGGCCACCTCTCGAAATCTGCACCATCTCCCTCATCGGAAATCCCAGGATTTTCCAAGAGCCTGAGGATATAAAAGAGTTTTTCTACACCAATATAGCGATAATTACCATCTTTCTTGGCAGTAGCAGCAGCACGAATAGCACGTCGTCGATCATGTTGTTCCTCTTCTTCGGTTCGTTCTTTTCCTTTTTCAGAAGAAGGCTTGATCTCAACCTTAAATCGGGTCGCAAAGTTGATTCGTTTCGATTTTCCAAGTACCAGATTCACACGAACCGTACCACGAGGTGTTTCAATCGTAATGCTCGCTTCCGGTTCTTTGTCTTTGCCACGTTTCTTGGATGTTACGAAAATTCGATTCAAACGCAGTTTTTCATGCATCAACACCACTTTTTCTGTTCCAGAAACGACAAAATAACCAAGGGGGTCGCTGGGATCTTCTTGGACGGCTCGTAATTGTGAAGGAGAAAAACCGTAGAGATAACATTTCTTCGAACCAAGCATCAACGGAATCCTACCCAAGGTCTTTTTGGTTTTGGACACGTTGTCACCCAACGTTACTTCCTCCACCCTTCCATCTCCCAAATCCTTTTCCAAAATCACGCGTGCGTGTATATCCAACCCATAGGTGAGTCCTTTCTCACGCGCCATTCTCGGAAAAAGTTTTTGTCCACCATCTCGTGGAGGTGTAAGACTCACGTGAGCAAAACGGATACGCCCACCACGGACATCAATGACTTGATTCTCAATCAAAGGAATCAACCCATTCAGAAGCCATTCGTCGTAGCTGTCTTTAAGAAATTTGGTGAAATTGGTGTACCGCAAGTAACGCTTCAACAGTTTCCCGTTTTCATCTATCACGATCTCTCCCGGAATGCCAGGATCCGCTTTTTCAACAGGGATCAAATGGGCAGACAACGGGTTCGGCATGGGTAAATCCGTGGAAATGTCATCAATGGTCTTTATAGGTTTAAAAGCTTCGCCCGTTTTAATTTGTCTTAGAAAAGGATCTACCGCTTTTTCCGTGGTGGATTCACTCTCCATCAATTGTTGAGCACACCGTGTCACCGATGAACGTTTCAACCGTTCTGAAAGTGAATCCCACGAATCGTAAATAAGTTTGGGCAAACTGTCACGCACTTTCTTCCATTCATCCGCTTCAAGAAACGTTTTTGACCACATTTTAAAGATAATGTATTTTGTTGTGCGCCGTTTCCAAGACAACAAAAATCATTCAACTTTTCAGTTTTTTTCTAATTTTATGTTGTAAAACATAAAATCCCCTACAAAAAGCTTGGAAAGTGTGTACGACATTTATTAGGGTGTTGAATGAAGAGATGTTTGGATGACACATTATGAAATGTATCGGAATCCATCTTTTCCTTGGACGGGACCTCAAAATAAGTAGGGTTGTCTATCTCTTCATCGAATGTAAACAATGCAAATATACTACGACACGATGCCCTATCGAAAATGTGTCGATTTTCAGGACGACGCACACTTTCCATTTCTTCTTGAACAGTAAATTGAAAAAAAAACAAATATTTTATTATCGTAAAATAATTGGAAAGTTTACGATGAGTGAACATTCGAGTAGTGATGATTCCTCAAGTAGCGATGGATGTGGTATCGATAATTCAGCAAGTAGCCATTTTCCTCGTTCGAGGGCCGCTCTCGATGATTTATTCTCCGCGCTTCTTGACGATTCTTCGAGCGATGAAGAACCCTCATTCGATGAGATATTCGAGGAGATCATCGATATTGTAAAAGAACTTCAAAAGATCTATGAAGAATCTTTTGATGCCCTCGAGTAATTAAGAAAAGACTTTGACGAATTTAAAGAAATGGTTACAAAAAAATGGAGACCATCTCCGTCCAAAACTAAATAAAGGAAATAAATCCGTTTTTCTAAAGTTTGCAAATGGTATACAAAAGAAATATGGACTTTCTATCAGATGATGTGTTGTTAGACGTTATTGGACATCTCCCCTTCGCGCGGAGGACACAACTGATCTATGTGAACAAACAATTCGCGCGGATAATTGGAATGTGGAAAAAGTTGAGAATTGCCAGTTTTGACATCGGTAAAAAGAATTTTGCACACTATGTGGAAGATTGTGATTTGAACGATTTGAACGATCTGTCAGTGCTCCATCGAGCAATTCCATACGAGAAAGTGAGAGATAAGTGGTTGAAAAGTAGTGCAACGATGGAAATACTTATGAACGCCCTTATGATGAACGGTACGCGCATTGATATTGGCGTGTTCAACTTTCAAACGGGAGATGCTGCAAAATCAACAAAATTAGACAATCCAACACTCTTGAACTTTTTCAATCATATGGAACGGTATCGACCGTTGTGGGATACATGCGACATTTTCGTGATTGAACAACAATTTGTGGCTTTGCATGGCAGATATCGCGGTATCAATATGGATGCCATAAAATTAGGAGCCATTACCCATGCGTGGCTGTTGGAACAGTATCCGAACAGAGAAGTCGTGAGCTTTGGAAGTACAAACAAAACCCAAATGTTGGGTGCGTCAAGTAGAATGAACAAAGCGGCGCGTAAGAAATGGGCTACCGCAAAGGCGCTGTCCATCTTTGAACAACGAAACGATACAGAAGCGCTGAGGATGTATCAGTTGAGCTTAGATATCAAAGGAAAACGGTTGAACACTGAAGAAAAGATCCAATCGTATTTTGTATCCTTTGAGGATTGTGCCAAGGATATTAAAAGGATGGCCGAGTACATGTTGCGCACTCGACAAAAAATGGACGATATTTCGGATACGGTAGTGCAGCTGCAAGCATACAAGTACACACGATTTGTGAACAACTCTTAGAATTCGGATCAAGCAAGATCCTTAAAAATAAATCTCTCTATAACATGACGTCGTGCATCTAATTCCATTTTATACAAAGTGGTATACTTTAAAAACAAAATGAACACACAGCACATAATTGAATATAAAATAACGATTTAAAAATAATTTGATTTAACATATAAACGATGTCTGGGCCATCATACGAAGATTTAATAGACGTTGAAAGAGTTAGTATGATAAACCGAAGGTCAAGAAATTCGGAATGGGAGGATTACGACGATCTGAGAAATTTTGCAGATATGAAAAATGGCACTTCAGAAAAACGGCCAACTACCACAGGAAAAACTGCTCACATTGACCAAACAACACGAGATGCTTCAACAAAAAATATAAAAGGATGAGTATTACACGATTGTATGAACAAAATAAGGCATTGATCGAAAAACTCCAATTGCAAAATGAACCCACAACGCAAAATATATAAAGTGATTTTTAGCTCATATTTTAGAGCTAAAAATGTCGGATCAAATCTCCAACAATTTGATCACGTTGGTCTCTGCCAACAGCTTGAATGGGCTTAAATCGGGGAATATGGTGGGTGATATGGTCCTTGCGATTCTTTTTATGATGATGATACCGTTGATGCCGTTGCTAGTCGATAAGATACGTAAGCTAAATTTTCTATGGTGGAAAGGCGACGGATCCACGTTTTCGATCCGCTTGACAGGATCTACGAAATACAGTAAGAATGGACATTGTACGCGCAACTACAGCGATGCATTTTGTGCAATCTCTAAATATATGGAAGATAAATGTAAGCTTACGTCTATCAAAGAATTCTTTGTGCACGCGTATAAGAAGAAAACAAGCTATGTCGCGGGTACGTCTACGTCCATTGTCTTAACGCCCACGATACAATGCAAAATCAAGCATGTCGAACAAGAAGATCTCGGAGGTGGCCTTGTGGATTACGATTTAATGTCTGACGTGAGCCTGCAGCATATTCAAGAGTTTCTTCGCGCACAAATCGCCGAGTACAAAAATCGAATGTCCGAGGAATTGCACCGAAAACAGCGCTATTTTTGCCCTGAAGTAGATGAGGATCGATTACGGTGGAAAACCTATCCGTTTGAGACCAGCAAAACCATGGAAAACATCTTTTTTCCGGAAAAGGAGGAGATGTTGCAAAGATTAGATCATTTTACGCACAACAAAGAATTGTACCAGAAACAAGGGATTCCTTGGACGCTCGGCATTCTTTTATGGGGCGATCCGGGAACTGGAAAGTGCCTGGGGCGCGATACACCCATATTAATGTATAACGGAACCGTAAAACTCGTTCAAGATGTTGAAATAGGAGATGTTTTGATGGGAGACAATTCAACACCGAGGCACGTTTTGTCTCTTGCTCGAGGGAGAGAAAAAATGTATCGCATCGTTCCCATGAAAGGGGAGCCTTACATTGTGAATGAATCGCATATATTGTCTCTAAAAAGATCGCATTTAAAATGTTTACAAAAAAGAAATGAAGCTGGTCGATGTGGATATAGAGCTTCATGGTGCGATCGGTATGGTAAGGATCGATCGAAAAGTTTTAATTTCAAAAACTACGCCACCGTAGAGGAAACGAAGAAATCAGCGCAAACGTTTATGGATTCTCTTGACGATGGGAGAGATGTTGTTATTGACATATCAGTTAGAGACTATCTCAAAAAATCTAAAATATGGAAGCATAAATGGAAAGGTCACAGAGCTGGAGTTGACTTTGAAAATGGGGAAGATCGACCAGGAGTGATGGCTCCGTACCTTTTAGGAGTTTGGTTGGGGGACGGAACCAGCGTAGAACCTGCAATAACTAACACTGACACTGAAATTCTTGAGTATCTTGCAATTGTATCTGAGGAGATGAACTTAAAAATGGTTAAAAGAGGTAAATATACTTATTATCTTGCTGGAAAAGAGTATAGGAAAAATCTCTTTCGCCAAGAATTGAGAGAAAACGGATTATTGGGAAACAAACATATCCCATTGAAATACAAAACTGGTTCAAGAAAGTGCAGATTGGAGGTCTTGGCAGGATTGTTAGATACGGATGGATATCATAATCAAGGGCATTTTGACATCATACAGAAGAAAAAGAAGTTGGCTGAAGATATTGTCTATTTGGCTAGATCTTGTGGATTGGCCGCTTATATGTATGAATGTAAGAAAGGCTGCATGTATAAAGGTAAATACCGTGAAGGTACCTATTATCGCATGAGCATCAGTGGTCATACAACAATGATACCAACCAAAGTTCGCAGAAAGCAAGCTACACCACGTAAAATGAATAAAAGTGTTCTCAACGTTGGAATAACTGTTGAACCATTGGAGATCGATGAGTATTTTGGGTTTCAAATCGATGGAAATCGTAGATTCCTATTGGGAGATTTCACTGTAACACATAACACTTCTTACGTAAAAGCGTTGGCCAAATACACCAATCGACACGTCATCGAAGTTCCTCTTGGGCGCATCAAAACCTATGGCGCGTTGAGAGAAGTGATGCTTGGCGAAGAGATTGCCGGCTATCGAGTACCCTTTGAAAAACGATTGTATTTGATGGAAGATATCGATTGTTTGGACGATCTTGTTCTTTCGCGTAAGAAAAAAGAAGAAGAAAAAAAGAAGAAAGCAAAGGAAAAAGAGAAAATGAAGTGGCGCGATGTAAGTGAGGGGACGTCCACAACATGTTTTTCCAACAACGACACGTTGACCTTGTCTCACCTTTTGAACATTATCGATGGTCCCTTGGAAGCCCCAGGACGGATTTTAATCATGACCTCCAACCATCCCGAAAAATTAGATGAGGCGTTGACGCGAGATGGAAGAATGGACATCAAA
>SDBV01000250.1_pt1 | contig 74578 bp, 61 predicted proteins | sample 2277081 | NCBI WGS metagenome assembly SDBV01 (sample SAMN10402039, study PRJNA504765) | marine sediment metagenome | isolation source: marine sediment core GS10_PC15, 223 cmbsf | place: Arctic Ocean: Southern Knipovich Ridge | collected 2010
ACATTACCGGGATAGCATCCCGCGCCGCACGCGGATGTGTCGTCGTCGCAGTCGGTGTTGTCCGCGACATAACCGCCCGGAGCGGTGCACACGGTTGCGGGAACAGTGGGATCTCCGAAGCCGTCGCCGTCCGTATCCGCGTACCATGTAAGGTCCGGGTCCTCGTCAACCAGGGAATCGCAATCCTGGTTGTATGTGTCGCAGATGTCCGGGGCCACGTTACCGGGATAGCATCCCGCGCCGCACGCGGATGTGTCGTCGTCGCAGTCGGTGTTGTCCGCGATATAACCGCCCGGAGTGGTGCACGCGTTGGTCGTGGCCGAAGGATCTCCGTAACCGTCGCCGTCGGTGTCCGCGTACCAAGTGATGTCCGGGTCTTCGTCAACCAGGGAATCGCAATCCTGGTTGTACGTGTCGCAGATGTCCGGGGCCACATTTCCCGGATAGCATCCCGCGCCGCACGCGGATGTGTCGTCGTCGCAGTCGGTGTTGTCCGCGACATAACCGCCCGGAGCGGTGCACGCGTAAAGGGTGACCGCGGGATCGCCGTATGTGTCGCCGTCGGAATCCGCGTACCAGATGATGTCGGGATCCTCATCCACAAAGGTGTCACAGTCCTGGTTGTAAGTGTCGCAAATATCCAGAGCCGCGTTACCCGGATAGCATCCCGCGCCGCACGCGGATGGATCGTCATCGCAGTCCGCGCCGAGACAGGTGTCTCCCGCGCCCCCGGGCAAACCGTAGCCGTCGCCGTCCAGATCGATGCAGGTGTCCAGGCAGTCCATTGTGCCGTCGAGATCGAGGTCCACATCCGGGACACCGCAACCACAGACACCGGGATCTGTCTTGAGAGGATCGCCCGGGCAGAGATCGACCGATCCTGCGTCCCCGCCGCCGTCGGGTCCGGCATCCACATCCGTGTCAGTATCGGTATCGGTGCCCGTGTCGGTATCGGTGCCCGTGTCGGTATCGGTGTCCGTGTCGGTATCGGTGCCCGTGTCGGTATCGGTGCCCGTGTCGGTATCGGTGCCCGTGTCGGTATCGGTGTCCGTGTCGGTATCCGTTCCCCCGTCATCGCCGGAATCAGGTCCGGCATCTGCATCCGTGTCGGTGTCCGTGTCGATATCCGTGTCAGTGTCGGTGTCCGTGTCGGTATCCGTGTCAGTGTCGGTGTCCGTATCGGTATCGGTGTCGGTGTCGGTATCCGTATCGATGTCCGTATCCGTATCCGTGTCGGTATCGGTGTCGCCGGTTCCGGAATCAAAATCCGGGACAGATGGGTTGTCGGAACATTGGGTCAGTAGAAGACATGAAATCAATATCAGTAATAGTTGCATTAATTTACAGTTCATATCGTACTCCATTTACTTTGACCGGGTTAAAATTGTCCAATAAAATTGTACATCCAAAAAGACTTGTTAGGGAATCTTTTTTTGAATACACTGGACCAATCAAATCAATACCGTCGCGCATTTTTAAGAAAGTTTGCAAAGCGTCGTTGTTGTGTCGTTGTTGTTGTGGGTAACTGCTCAAGTTGATATGATATTTACATCAACAGAAGTGTTCGAGCAGGAGATCCCTTCAGTGACACGAGCAATTCCCGCAGCTGTCTACGCCGTTTTGATTGCCTCCTGTTGCGCGGTGGGCTGCGACAGGGTGGTGCCACTGGGACGGATGGGCGACACGGATACGGATACCGATTCGGACACGGATACCGATACCGACATCGATACCGACACGGACATGGATACGGACACTGACACAGACATGGACACCGACACGGATTTCCCCTGCGTATGGAATGTGCACACCTCGGCTTCTCTCTCGTCCGTGTGGGGGGCGTCCGCGAACGATGTGTTCATGGTGGGCGGTGAAACCCTGGTGGTGACCACGGTGATCCACTACCACAATGGATCATGGGTAGAGCTGGATCCGGGGATCGAGGCGGTGGGGCTTCGCGGAATCTGGGGGACCGGCGCCACGGACGTGTTCGTCGTCGGCGAGCTTGACGTTGTTCTCCGCTACGACGGGTCGAACTGGGACCAAACGTTCATCAGCATCGTCGATCTTCTAAAAGGGGTGTGGGGCGCGTCGAGCGACGACGTTTTCGCAGTGGGGGGTCTTCTGTCTCCGATGGTCGCGCACTACGACGGTTCGGGGTGGACGGAGATGACGGGGATACCGGGAACGACCACCCTCCTGGCCGATGTGTGGGGCACCTCGATCGGCAACGTCTATGTGGTGGGGAGCGGTGCGATCCTCCACTACAACGGATCGAGCTGGTCTTCCGAGGCGACGACCCTGGTGATGTTCTCCTCCCTGGAGGCGATCTGGGGCAGTTCTTCCACTGATGTCTATGCGGTTGGCGGCGCGCTCATGGGGTCCGACGCGTCCATGTTCCATAAGGATGCCGGCGGGTGGAGCGAGGTCGATCTCGGCCCTGATGGCGCAAATGTCGTCTTGACCGGCATCGGGGGGCGATCTTCGTCGGACATCTTCGCCGTGGGCGGGGAGGGAACCGGGGGCGTGTTTCTCCACTACGACGGATCTTCCTGGTCCAAGGTGACCGGCCCGTTCGACTTTCCGCTCAACGACGTCTGGGTGGCGCAGACCGGCGAGGTGTTCGCGGTGGGACCCGAGGGCGTCGTCTATTGTGAATGATTACTCCACGTAACCGTGAGCCCATTACTGCCATAAGGGTTTCCCGCCCGTTCGCCCCTTTCGATACCCACTTCGAAACCCACGAAGCACGATATGTCGCCCGACCGGGGTGTCTGGCCTGGTTGTGCTTATCGTCGATCACTGCTGGTAGACGCCCAGGACGGCTCCGTGCTTCTCTTACTACGACCAGTCTTCACAGGCCGTGATGCAGTCATACCAATCGTCGCAGTCGTCGTCGAAGGAACAGTCATCGAAAACGCACTCCCAATAGGAGTCCCCGTCCTCCAGCTCATAAATGCATTCTTCGACTAACGGATCATGGTTCCAATCGAAACTACAATCTTCGCTGTATTCCCATAAATCCTCGCAGTCGTCTGTGTACTCGCTCTCCTCCTCTTCCTCCTCCTCGTTCGCACTCCCCTCCACGCATGAGGACGTCAGGAGCAGTGCCGAGCAGACCAGCATTATCCAGTGAATCGTTTTCATTTTTCACCCCTCCTTTTAAGCGACCAGGACGGCCCCGTGCTTCTCTTCTACTTTAGACATAGGGGTTCCATCAAGGTAGGGAAGAGTTTTACGAGAGCAAGAAATTAAGGAGTGCTGTTTAGCCATGCCCTGATATTCTTCCGGACGCCCTTGGTAGAAGCCTTTCCCCCGAGCCTATCTCTGATGTTCTGGGCTACTAGCTCAGCGACCTCTCTGGATGTTAACGAAGAGGTCAACTCCCTATAGGTCAAGCCTTCGGGGCCTCTTCCCTTCCACTGCTTCCCTTTGTGAACCTGCTCAATCAATTGCCGCAAGGAGGCGTTCTGGGGCACTTTTTGTACATTGGCATTGCGAGTCAACTTCTCGCGCATTGTTCTTGCGATCTTTGGAAAGAGAGTGTCATTGCGCAATTCATGGACAACAACGGGTACTGCCTCGCCATGAAGACTTCTGAGGAGTTTGAACCCGCCGCTTCCCGCCGCGCGCCCTATATACTTGAACAAGCTGCTGAAATGCGCTGGCTTCTTTATAGCAAGGTCCATAACCAAGACCGGTTGCCGAGGTCCCACTTTCGGAGAGTACGTATAGATTTGCCATCTGTCCAAGCTGGTAAGCACACCTACCCTGAAATCGGATGCCTTGCGCCCCGGAGTCACAAGGTACTTGCGTATTTGCTTTGGTTTGAGGCTGGCCCCGAACTTCTTCACTTCGACGAAGCAGTCTACATAGTGCTTGCCCGCACGGAGGGAGTAGTCGATGAATCCCCTGCCGGATTTCTGAGGCACAATTTCTCCGAACGGGTTCCAGCCGAATATGAAATCGAGACACATGAAGACAAATACACTGGTCTTCGCTTCGTCCCCAAGATCTATACCCGTATCGATATTTGGGTCTATAGATTCTCGGATGAAGTAAACGAAATTATTCGCCGTACTCTTGTTCATGACACCCTCCGAATAGTTCTGATTCTCCCCTTGAATGCAGGTGTGAAACTCAACGGGTGAAGGGAGGTCCTTGACTCTCTGCAAAACGGTACTACATTGACCTACACATGGTCAATGGGGTGAGTCACGGAGAAATAACATGGAGAGAAAAACCAGAACCGGGGCGTTGGAGATATTGGTTAGCGTGGCAATCGGCGTTTTGGGCTTACTCGTGCTGCGAGGGGTGTTGTTGAACACGCCGGGCTATTCCCCCGGCAAGGTGATAACCCTAAGCTAACCACAATAATCAGGATTCAAATATCCCCGGCAAGTACCGAGGTTTCTTCTCGTAGAAGACAGCCACCTAGGGAGGGCAAAATGGCTTTGAAGCGACAATGGGTTTCGTGTTCCGAGGACAGTTGCGATGAAAGAATCAGCGGCGAAGACTTCGGTGTCTGCAAAACCACCAAGGGCTACGATCTCGTAGTAAAGATTGGTGGTACATGGCGAGCAAAGGATAGTGACAACAACTATCCCGATATCGAACAGGCCAAGAGGGTGGCGGAGGTGACGCTCAGCCAGCAGAAACAAGGGAATGGAAACTAACCTAGAGTTTTGCACTTTTTGTGGGAGCGGTTGAGTCAGCGAGCAGATCACTAACCCATGAGACTTCATCTGGCTCACCATGGACGTGAGAGCATTCTATCAGGGATCGGGGAAGGCATATTGAGAAATGATCGTTTGACGATTTTACTTCTATCCGCGCAGTCCAGATCCACGGTCCAAAAATCCCCCTTCGCCGATACCCACTTCGGAACCCACTTTGGGGTCAATTCAGGTGATTTGAGTTAATTAGGGTGAAGTAAAGTTATTTTATTCCACGTAGCCCAGCGCGCGCAGCGCTTCGATCATCTCTTTTGACGGTTCGGTCTTTCGAAGGGAGGTTTCCATGATTTGTTTGACGAAGCCCTCGAAGCGTTTTTTGAGGGGGTGATTGTCCGGCATGGGGTGTGGGTCGAGTTCGTCCGGGTCCGCTTGCAAATCGAAGATGGAATACTTTCCATTAATGTAGAACAGCTTCTCGTCGTCGTTCCAGCAGGCAGCGGTCGTGGCCGTGAGCCTGTCGCCGAACAGCTTGCTCAAGAGACCGTCCGGATATCCTGCGGCGCGTACGGGGCGGGGGATGTCCCTGAGCGCTCCATCGAGGGCCAGATCGTAAGACGCGAGCGCGGTCATGGGCCTGGAGGCTTCGAATGAAGAGGAGGGAGAGGAAGGTGCGAACACCAGCGGTACGCGGGTGTCGGGCTCGTACACGAAGATTCCGTGGGAGAGGAGATCGTGCTCGCCGAGAAACTCGCCGTGATCGCTGGTGACGATCAGGCGATGCGGCCTCTTTGTCGTGCCGCGCTTCTCGAGTATTTCGAGCACCCGGCCCAGAGTGTTGTCCGCTCTCCATACGGCGTAATCGTACGAATCGTTCGCGTGGGCCAGGAAGCTCTCCCTCTCCTCATCGGTCATCTCGCCCCTGAAAAATCGAGGATAGGGGTTGTCGGGAATCCTGGGTCGGTTGTCCAGGAATGGGCGCGGTGGTACCCACTCGAGATCTTTCGGGACGGGCAGCCAGGGATGGTGAACGTCGGCGATGTTGATGAACAGGAAGAGGGGTGCATCCTCGGTTACTTCCCCAAGGGCGCTCTTCAGCGCGGCCACGAGGTCGTCTCCGTAGAGATCTCCGAACTGCCTGGATTCGCGAAGTACCTGGAAACCGCGATCCAGGCCGGTGGCCGCCCACCTCGAAACCACCGGGTTGCCGGATACCATCACGGTCCTGTATCCCCTGTCGCGCATCCTCTGCGCAAGAGTTGGGATGTTCCCGGTCAGGGGGCGAACCGGATCGCCCCACAGGGAGACCGAGTCCACTCCGTCGGGTTTGAGAATACAGTCCGCGCCGTGGACCGGCACCTCCTCGCCGGTGAAGTAGCTGGCGTGGCTCGGGAGGGTCCATGTGCCGGGCGAGTAGGCGTTGCAGGTTGCCTGGACGCCCTGTTTTCCGGCGAGAGCATCGAGCACCGGTGACGTGGGGCGGTTGTGGCCGCACATGGACAGGCGATCCGAGCGGACCATGTCCATGACTATGAAAACCACATCGGGTTGTGTCGGATCGGGATAGACTGTCAGCTTGTACGCTATCCCCGCGGCGACCAGCCCGAGCAGGACGAGAAACACGAACAGCTTCTTGTTGAAGATCATCGGGGTATCTCCTTCCCGGTCACCTTGATGGAAACGAGGAGCGCGACACAGTAAAGCAAGGTGCCCGCGAGAAGCGTGGACGAGATGCCCGCGTGCATGGAGATCAGCACAGCCGTCACCGACCCCAGAACGGACGTCGCGCTGTTGATCCCCCACAGCCAGGGAATCCTCGTTTCGGCGCGCCGTGCGACCGCGGAGAGACCCGCAGGATAGGGCATCCCGAGGAGCAACCCGATCGGGGCGAGGACGGCGACGGTGAGCGCGATACGGCCGCCGGCCGGCCATCCTGACGTGGAAGCGAGCAGGAGATCGCCGAGACCAAAAATCCACAGGGCGAACAGCGCGGCCAGAAGCGTGCCGATGGCGATGACGAGCCTGTTGCGGATCGAACCGCTTTGCGACAATCGGCCGAAGAGCCGGCTGCCGAGGCCGCTCCCCATGAGCAGCACGAAGAGGACGACCACCAATGTATAGGTGGGTCGCCCCAGGTAGAGGGTGAACTTCTGGATGAGCGCGATCTCCACGCACATGAACCCGACTCCCAGGCAGGCCACGTATCCCAGATCCCAGATGGCTCGCCCACGGCCGCGCTCGACGGACTTTCTGGCTGCGATGACCGGTATCAGCAAAAAGAGGACGACCATCGCAAGGGCGATAAGGGCCACCTTGGTCAGGATGAAAAGGCCGTTCCCGAAGAGGTATTCCGGCATGCCGGACGCCAGCATCGCGCTGAGATCGGACAGCCTGTTCTGGTAGAAGAAGAAGGGTCGATCATCCGTCGCCGGCGTCACGTCCAGGCTCCAGCCGTCGATGAGCGCGGTGAGATCCGATTCGCTTTTGGCGGTAAGGATGGGGCCGATCCATGTTCCCGGGCGTGTCTTTTCACCCGGCAGGTAGGCTACCTGAAAACCCAGACGACGGGTGTTCTCCCGAATGGAGGAGATCTCCCGCCTGGTGAGCGGCTCGGGTTTGACGATGACATTGTGAAGGATGCAGCCGGGGCGGCCTATCCAGGGTGTGGAGATGACAGCGACATTGGTGGACGGATCCGCTCCGGTGTCCTTCAGGGATTTCCAGGCCAGGGCGCTCAACTCTGCGCCGCCCGCGAGTCCGGGCATGGTGACCGATGACACCGACAGGAGGCCTTTTGGCTCCAGGTGTTCCAGATAGTCCGCGAACGCCTCCACGGTGTGCAGACTGTTTTCCGTGAGGGAGTAGGCGCCCGCCGCAGTCGCCGCCGATGTATCTACCATACTCAGGTGAATGATGCCGAATTTCTCATTCGATCGTCGGACGACTCCCCGGCCGTCGTCCGTGATGATGGTCACATCCGGGCGTTCGTAGAGCCTTCCGGTGTAATCCTTGTACTGCCCGAGCATGACGTCGTCCACGATGAGCGGGTTGATCTCCACGCCGGTGACGTGCACCGCGCCGCTGACCAGGGCCGCGAGCACATCGCGACCGCCCCCGGAGCCGATCACGCAGACATGTCCCGGCGCCTTCCAGGGATGGACGTGGTGCACGAACGAGGAGAGATCGTGCAGCATGTGAGAAGCGCCGTCGAGATCGCCGTCGAACTTTATAAGTGGGGTCATCGCGTTCATGTCGATGATGAGAGTCTTGCGTTCGGGAAGCTCTCCGCCGTACTTCGGGCTCATCCCCCAGCCCTTGAAGCCCCCGCCGGGAAGGACGCTCACGAGAGAGAAGGAGTTCCAGCGATTGAACTCGATCTCCAGGCGATCCATGTTCATTCCCTTTGCCGTGCGCACCTCGAAGAGCCCGAGGCCCGGGGACATGACGGCGAAGGTGACGATCGCCGCCGCGAGAGATGCCGATACCCATGTCCAGGCACGACTCCCTCCCGATTCACCGTAGAAGACCGCCGCCGCCAGGGCCGCGAGGGAGGATACGAGGACCAGTGTGACGGGCGCGCCCGCGAGGTCGAGGGCCGGGATCACCAGAAGACATCCCAGTCCCGCTCCGAAGAGATCCCATGAGTAGAGCGAATGTATCGCGCGGGAGTGTCGGGTCATGGCCAGGCTGATGGCAAACCCTCCTGCGAAGAACGGGGCCGCCGCGGCGATGAAGGTTATGACCAGGTTGAGAGTAACCCGCGAGAAGAAATCGAACTGCGCGCCCGTGGCCATGTGGGGCGTGAAGTTGAGCAGCACCCAGTTGGAGATGATCGTGACCAGTGCAAGGGCGATGGATGCTCTCGCCAGGATCGAGTTCGTGCGTTCGGGGGCCAGGCGGTGCTGGATCATGTGCACCGTCAGGGCGGCGGCGCCGATACCGAAGAGGGCCACCGATATGGCGAGGAAGGCGAAGTGGTACCAGATGGTTACTGAAAACAGTCGGGTCAGCGCCAGCTCGATGGTGATGAGGCAGGTGCTCAGCAGCGCGATGCCGATGCCGATTCGAGGTGGGGTGGGCCTGGGGGTCACTGGTTCTCCGTCGCCAGCTTTTTTCCTTCGTTTTTGAACGGCGAGTAGCCCGTTTTGATTCCGAAAATATCTATTTCCAGATTGTTGAAAGCGTCGAACTGATCGGCCGATAGAATGTCCCTGAAGTCGGCGGAGGCGTTCTGGCGAATATCCAGGAGGGCGGAGAAGTAGCTCTCGTCGGTGCCGGGGACGTTGTTGTTAAAGAGCTTGGGAAGGAGCTGGTTGGCGACACTCTTGATGTCCTCGCCCGAGCTCATGACGTTTCCGATGTACTCGACCAGCTCGGGATCCTCCTGTCGAGCCGCGTTGAGCACGTTCATGACATCCTCTTTCGCCTTGTCCATCAAGTTGGCGACGCGGCGACGCTGCAGATCGGTGAGCTGGATCTTGTCGCCGATCGAATCTATGTCGCGGCCTGTGGATGGCCCCAACGGGCCCTCTCCGTGCGCGCCCCCTTTCAGCTTCCGGTCGATGAGCGCGCCCAATCCCAGGTCGGACAGATCGCCCGCCTCAAGGCTGTCCAGGCGCTTGGAGTTTGCCCGCGCCTTGAGGAGGATCGCGCCGATGCGGTCATCCAGCGCCTTTATCCGCTCCGTGAGGTCGGCCATATCGGCTGACATCTTCTTCATTCTCGTTGCGGCGGATCTCGTTGCGCCGTCCGGGTGCGCCAGATCCAGGACCTCGTCTTCCAGCCGGCCGAGCCGGTTCCGGATCTGACCGACGGCTGTCACAAGATAGACGCCGAGCCCTGCGGTCAAAATGAGGAGCAGCGCCAGGAGGACAGTCTCGATCTTTTTCCATGCGGTGGTGTTCATGAGTGTAATCCTATGAGCTTCACTCGATATAGCCAAGCCCCCTGAGTTTCTCCTTGAGTGCGTCGCTAATCGCGGAAGGAACGGGCGCCCCGGAGAAGAACGGATTCGGCCCGTGGGTGTTGACCTTCGTTGGGGGATGGGATCTCAAAAATTCCCGATCGATGGACTCCAGGGCGATCTTTCCGGGCATGTCCTGCCCCACGGGAGCTCCCATCAGCGCGAGGATCGTCGGTGTCACATCGAACACGTTGGGCCTGGGGATCTTGCCTCGGCCGGCGAGGACGCCGCCCAGGATGAAGATCCCGTCCGGCGCTTCCTCATGCCCCCCCGAACAGATGCGATTGTAATGGTCGGATGATGACGGATCGTAGTTTGCGTTCGCCTCGTGGCCGTGGTCCGAGACCACCATGATCGTCGATGATTCCAGGGGATAAAGTTTCATCAAGCGTCCGAGAACTTCGTCCATGTAAACGTAGTATCGGCGAATGACCTTTTCGTATCTGGCGATGTCTTCCGCGCGGACGTTTTCGAATTTGCCCGGTTCGAAGTACTTCCAGAAATGATGTTCCGCAGCGTCGAGACCGTTCAGGTAGAGCGCCCCGAAATCGGGTTTGTGTTTTGCCAGGGCAACCAGGCCGGAATCGATGAATGATCGATCGATGAGGTAAGCAAATTTGAAAATGGACAAGATGTCTTCCTTGTCCACGATTTCGTCTTGGGCGAGCTTTTCTCGTTGTCTGGCGTCAAGCTCGAAAAACCGATCGATGATCGCCACATCGATTTTGGAAGACAGCCTCAGGTGATCTTTCAGATCCGTGGCCAGGGAGGGGGGCCAGGTGGTTTTGGGATCGATTTTGTCGTCGTGCGCAGGTTTCAGATCGAGCGCGATGCGGTAGTTCTCCTTGCGCAGCGTGCCGGCCTGATCGGAGATGACGAAGCCGTTCACCTTTTGGGCGGGGTACGACGCCCACCAGCCGATCACCCCGACGGTCTTCTCGTGCTCGGACAGGATGTTCCACACGGCCTTGACTTTGAGCATGTTGCTCGTGACCAGCACCTTCTCGCCTGTGCCTCGGACCTTTGCGGTGAACCCCTCGATGCCGTGTTTTTTTGGCGCAACCCCCGTTGCGATGGTGGTCCAGATGAGCGGGGAGAGGGTGGGTTTGTAGGTTTTCAAAGGAGATTTCACGCCGTGATCGATCAGCTTTTCGAAGTTGGGAAGGATCCCCTTTTTCAAGAGCGGATCCATCAGATCCCACGTGGCACCGTCTATGCCGAACAGAAGGAGCTTGCTGTCGACTTTTTCAGGATCCGATCTTTCAGGAGAGCCCGATCCGTAACACGCGCAAAGGACAGCTGCTGCAAAGATTGGCAGGAAATTTCTGGTTCGACGGTGTGACACTTTACGAAGGTGTAACAGCTTAGCGGTTCTTGCTCAATTGACATGATGTCGGCTCCATGTTGTATAGATGGCGAACTATATGTCAGGATGTGGGGTTCGCCCACCTGCCTGACTGGTAAAGCATACACATATTGCCGGCAAATTAGACATTTTCCGGGTGTCGAAATAATTTAAAATGCTGATTATATTAAACATGATGATGTGATATTGTTTTTTGGGGCATGAATATTGCTAGATGTCGATATGATCAAAATTTCATTATCCCGAAAGGAAAAATCATGAGTCTCAACAAATTGTATTCAATTCTATGTGTGGGTGTGGTTTTGCTATGGGCGGGAATAGTCGATGCTCAGCCGGCACCCTACGAGTGCGATGACAACTTCGATGAGTGCGGCACTCCACAGCAGTCAGGCGGCGGCGGCGGCGGCGGCGGCGGCAGTATCCTCATCAACAATACTGATCTGGGGGACTCATATCAGTATGCCGATGATTACGATGACGATGGGATTGAAGATCCTTACGACAATTGCCCGTTTGTTGAAAACGCAAATCAAGCGGATGACGATGGCGACGGATACGGGACCGCATGTGACAATTGCCCCAATGTGTTCAATGTGGACCAATTCGACATTGATGCGGATTGGATAGGCAATGTTTGCGACGGCGACATCGATGGCGACGGTTTCGACAACGGCCAGGATCTGTGTCCGATGAATCCGGATCCCCTGCAGTTAGACGAAGATGAAGACGGCATGGGGAATGCCTGTGACGACGACATGGATGCGGATGGAGTTCTTAACCTCGAAGACAATTGTCCGCTGGTGTACAATCCGGATCAGAGTGACGACGACCCGGGCATCTGGGGTGATGCGTGCGACAATGACAGCGATGGTGATGGGATCCGCGATACCTACGATAATTGCATTCACGTGGCCAACTACAGTCAGGATGATGTCGACATGGACCTGATCGGAAATGCCTGCGATTGGGACATCGACGGAGACGGCATCATGAACCAGCAGGACAATTGCCCTGCAATTGAGAACCCGGATCAGAAGGATCTGGATCGTGACGGGATCGGGGAAGTTTGTGACGATCTGTACTGTTATGTGGTAATGGACGACGTGGAGAACTGCCTGAACCCGGAAGATGTTTACACCGTCTATAGCCCCGGTTTGACGGTAGAGACCGGAGAATCCATCAGGCTCCGGCTTTTCGCGAACCGTGTGAATCAGCCGCTCAATTATCACTGGGAGATCGTGGAAGCGCCTTCCGGATCCAGCGCCATGATCAAGAATCCAAAGGGGGCGGCGAGTGTTTCGACACCGTACGAATACCACTATCTTCAGGATCGGCTTGTCACCTTCGAGGCGGACAAGCCCGGTACTTACAAGGTGCGCGTGGTCGCCGAACAGGTATGGGAAGACGAAGTAACCGGCCAGGCCGGGGTTTCGGCCGAGGCCTATTCGTACATTGTGGCGGCGGGCGACGTTGTAGGGGCGCCTGCTTGTTCCACGGTTGCGGTCGGCGGGAATAACGGTCTCGGTGGCGGAACGCTCCTTACCCTCCTGCTCGGACTGGCCATTGTCCTTTCACGGCGCGAATCGCGCTAGGGCATTTGCTATTGATCGATTTAGCTCCCCGGTACCACCTTTTTCGTTATAATCAGTTTGGGAAGGCGCTTTCTTGAGAGAAAGTCGTGATGGTTCATTATGCGTAAACGAACGGTATTTTTTGTCTGTCTGATCTTCTTTTCCTCGTTACTTGCGGCCGTTGTCATTGCCGCCTGTACCGATGCGGGGCTCGCGGCCATCGACGACAGCATGGTGGAATACATCGATAACAAGCTCTCCATAACGGGGGAGTTCTGTACCAGCCCGGCGGACGAAGTGATATTTCCCGTCAAGTTGCTCATCGTCATGGATCAGTCCGCCTCGCTCCAGTGCACCGATCCGGGTAACAATCGCCTGACAGCCCTCGACCTCATGGGCGGTGAGCTCGACCCTCTCCCGAATGTGGAGTTCGGGGTTGTGGGTTTCGCCTCCTGGAGCGCCATAACGGAATTCACTCCAGACTGGAGCGTCGCTCGCGAAGCCCTCGCGCCGGAGGGCGGGCAGGGCGGCCCGGCAACCGACTACCAGGGCGCTCTCTCGACGGTTCTCATGGTGCTCGAGCAGGATATGGTCGCATCCGGTCCCGCAGAAACGGCCAGAACGAAATACTTGGTGCTCTTTTTCAGTGACGGGATTCCCGAGCCGAGGTGCAACGCGGGATGCGACGACGGCGACGCTCCCCCCGACAGCCTCTACGGTGTATGCAACACGCTGGAAAATATTCCCGATGACGTTTACGTGGACATGACCTCGGTGTGCCCCGACTACAACCAGCCGGAGCAGATAGAGCAGAAGGTGGGGGACATCATGTCTCTGGGGGATTTCTACGGAGTGGGCGATATCTCCCTGAGCACGATCCTCCTGTTTGCTTCCGAGGAGGAGATCGCCCAGGTTTGCGGCGATGTCACCCAGTTTGGATATGACAAGGAAGAGGCCCTGGCGGTGTTGAAAGCCATGGCCGAGGAGGGCCTTGGTACTTTCAGAGATGTTCAGATCTCAACCGATCTCGATTTCCTCAGTTTCAATTTCGAGTCGCTTCATGCGCCTTACGGACTGGCCGGGTTCTTTGCGTTGAACATGAACGCGGTTCCCACGGAAACCGGTGCCGCGGTCGATTCGGATCGCGACGGCCTGTCCGATGACTTGGAGTTCATGGCGGGCATCGACCGGCTTTCGGCGGACACGGATGGCGACGGTTTCAGCGATCTTTTCGAATTCAAATTCGCGTCCATGGGGTTCGACCCGAAAGACGCGGATATACCCGCCATGGGTTGCGCGGCGAATCTCGATCGAGACGGGGATGGCCTGAGGGAATGTGAGGAGATCTTCCTGGGCAGCGATCCGCTTCTTCCCGACACGGACGGTGACCGTATCCCGGACGGAATCGAGCTGCGACTCGGCATGGACGCGACCGTGCATGACACGGAAATCGATCACGATTTCGATGGCAAGCTCTCGGGGGACGAGGTTGCGATGGGAACGAGCCCGTTGCTTTTTGACGAGGAGGAATTGATCGTTCACCAGGTTCACTACTCTGTGATCGCAGGTGTTTTCAATGAGGTTACGGAGACGCGTTGTTACGATTTCACCGTTCAGAACGTGACGCTCGTTCCCAGCCTCAGAGGAACGGGACAGGACGATGTGTCGGGAACAAACAGAATCCTGATCTTCTCCGAGGAGGAGCCCGAGGGTATGGCTGGTAGTCGCGGTCGGTTCTGGGTCGCTTGTATCGATGTCAGGTATCTTGGTGATACGTACAAGGACCCTCCCAGCGGTTGGATCCGGGGACTCTCCTCGTTGCGCTTCGTCGAGACCGCCGAGTTCGATCCGGATCTGCATTGCCTGCAGACGGGTGAGGATCCCGGCTCGGCGCCGGTGGAGGAATAGCAGTGGGTACAAGAGGACGATTCTTCCTCTTCCTGTTGGCCGTTTTTTCGACCGGACTGGTCACGTGTACGGACGCCTCCCTCGAGAAGCTTCCGGATCCTCCATTGCCCATCCCGGACAACAAGTTGACGGTGATAGGGAGTGTTTGCACCCAACCGACAGAGAGCCTCGAGTTTCCGCTTCGGGTGATCTTCCTGGTCGATTGTTCCGAGAGCATGGAGGTCAACGATCCGCCGGATCCCTCCGGCGAGACGGGCAGGGAGCGGGCGGTTCGTGAGACCGTCGAGAAACTCCTGGCGGACGAAGCCGATGTCAAGGTTTCCATCGTGCGGTTCTCATCGGAATCGCAACCTCTCACCGCTGTCATGAACGACGATGACCAATTCGAAAGCTATTTCACGGATGATCTGGATTTCGTGTTGACCAAGATTCCGGTGCTCGGAGAGACGGACCGCACCACAAATTACATCGCAGCACTCGCCGAGGGATATGCTGAGATCAGACACGAGTTGATGCACTCGGAGCAGGAGGCGCTCGCCCTTTCCACCTACCAGGTGATCATGATCACCGACGGAATTCCCGATGTGGAGGGAGACGAAGCGGCGGAGAACAGCTCCGAGAACATCATGGAGTCCGTTGAAGCGATCATGGAGTTGGGCAGGATCTTCCATATCGGCACGATTGCAGTCAACACGGCTCTCATCTCCTCGGGCAATCCACAGGTTGACAACGCCGCCTCCGACCTGTTGAAGGACATGGCCGAAGAAGGCGACGGAATGTTCCGGGCCTTCGATTCCGGAGGAGATCTCAACTTCCTGTTCGTGAACCTGACAGCCCTCAAGCGCGTGTTCACATTGAAGACGCTGGTGGTGCAGAACATCAACGCCGTCGTAAGGGGCGACGAGGTGCTTGCGGACTCGGACGGTGACGGCATCGAGGACGGTGTAGAGCTCCTCATCGGCACTGATCCCGCATCGCCTGACAGCGACGGAGACGGGTGCAGGGACGGGCTCGAATACAGGCACCGGATCTCCGGCATGGATCCGATAGATCCGGGTGACTGTGAATGCCTGTTGCCGGATTATTGCTATGATGAGAACGAGAATGATCTGTGCGACTGTGGGGACGAGCCCGAGGGTTCCTGCTGCGAGGATAACGATGGGGACGGTCTTTGTGATTGCATCGATGCGGACGGCGACGGGATATGCGATCCGGAGAATTATACCGATTCGGACGGCGACGGCCTGTTCGATTGCGAGGAACGATTTACGGGGACCAATCGCCGCGGGCCCGATACGGACGGCGACGGCCTGGTCGATTTTATGGAGTTCAACGCCGGAACGAGCCCGGACGTGAACGACGTGGGAGATGATTACGATTGGGACTCGGTTCCCAACGGAGAAGAGGTTAAAACCGGCACGGATCCTAACCACATGAGTGAAACCGGTCGACACGATCTGGCATACGTTTATAAGGTGTGGGAATCCTCGATGATTGACGGCAGCACCTGCTACGATTTCGAGGTGAGCAACATCTCTTTGACGGAGGTCATTGACGACAGTGAGTATGACGATGTCTCGGGGCCGGCCGGCCAGGGATATCATGGCAGCAACCGTATCCTGACGTTCATCGGCGAGGTCCCGTTCGACGATCTGGAGAGTTACGACAGATTCAGGGTTGCCTGCGTCGAGGCGAGCTTCCGGGTCGAGGGCAACTACAAGAATCCACCCTCCGGCCGTGTGGAGATCACCGACAGTGACTTTGTCAACATTTCCGAATTCGACGCCGAGGATCACTGCATTGCACCTGGTGACAAACAATGAAAAGAGTCTGTATCGTTTTGGCAATATGTATTGCCTTGCCGATCATTGGATGTAAATCCGACGGCGGCGGCAAGGGCGACTCCGGCATTGACGCGGGGTTGTCCGCGTGTCCCTGGGACGAGGACGATAGCCGGCCCGAAGCGTCATCCCTCGATTTTGACATTCCCGCGCAAGGATATCTCTGTCCGATAGGAGATCAGGATTGGTACAGTTTTTCCATCCCAAGCGGGATAGACCTGTTATCGGTTTCACTCTCCATTGACGCACCGGTTACTGCGGTGAACCTGACCTACGGTGTATGGACTTCCACCAGCGACGAGGTGGTGGTGTCACCGGAATCGAGCGAATCCGCGGAGCCGAACAACCCAATAGAGATCACTCACGGTATGCAACCCGGCGACTATTTTGTTGTCGTCAGGGATAGGGCCGGCGATGCGGAGGATGTCTATCATCCCTACGAGCTGTCCATATTGGGGCACGTGGACCCCGACGTTAACGAGCCCAACAACACGATGGAGAGCGCCACGGACCTCGGCGCAGACTCGGTTGAAGGATATGTAGCATATCGCGGGGACGAGGACTGGTATCGGATCGACGTGCAAGACCATGAGCTTGTCGGTATCAACCTGACGATGCCGACGGGAGGGATCGAGCCGGCTTACCGGATGGTCAACGTGGACGGCGATCTGCTGGTGTCCGACTCTAACGAGGCCGGTCAGTTCGAGGATACCTTGCTCCACTATATGCAGGCTGTGGAGACCGCAGGTGCCTACTACGTGGTTGTGTCGGATGATAACAACCTGGATTTCGATTTTGAGACTCCTTACATTCTGGAGTTGACCGTCACTCCGGATCCGGATCCCAACGAGACCAACAATCACCCCAACCAGGCGACTCCAATGACTTCGTTGGACTGCGGTGCAACAACCTGGAGTTCATGGGTGGATGTTCAAGGATACATAGCCTCTTCGGGAGACATGGATTGGTTCTCGTTAGGCATTACTTCTGTTTCAAAATGCATCTTGGATGTCGAGGTGCAGTTCGAAAACGAGGCGTCCCTGCCGGACGATTTCCAGGTGTCCGCAAGGATCAGTCGCGACTCGATTACCTACCCGTGTGACAATGATCAGGACTGCCTGGAAATCCCTCGCGCCTGTCAAATCGATCTCGGTTGTGCGCGGTTTGGAAATAACTGCCTTTCCCAGGGAGTATGCGCGGGAGGTGGAGCCTGCCTCGACAGTGGGAATTGCATGGTCGATTACTATTCGGAGTACGCTCCGGAGACGGTCCCCGATCCGGGGGATCCGTCGGCCGATATAGTCAATCCCAACCGGGGTACCGTCGGATTGACGACGATCTTGGCAAGCTTGACGCCGCCATACCTGATTGGAGTGGCAGATTATCATGGTGATTCCTATTCGATGAGTCATCAGTACACGCTCAGGGCGCGGGTCAGGAAGGATCCCGACACGACAGAGTACAACGAGGCGTTCGCCGCCGGGCCGCCGGGCCCTGAGACCGAGGAGGAGGCCGCAATCCATGCGACCTGGGCGGTGGAAGTACCAGTTCACGATTGCGATCCCGCCCCAGATGCCGGGGCCCCGGATTGTTGCAACTCGGGAACCTGGGAGGAAGCGTATCTCTCGTATAAGCATGATCAAGATTGGTTCAAGTATCAGCATCCCTGCCCCAACGAAGATTGCATGGTTCGTCTGGTTTACGATCTGGATCCGGGGGAGGTCGATGTGTACATGCAGGTCTATGAGGGAGACACACCCTGGTTCGACAACCTCTGCGATATCGCGGACACCGGCTCTCATGCCGCGCTAAGCGGCTATTTCGGTGGGTTGGGAGCCAGCGATTACTGCTTCTACGCATGGCAGGGTCACACTGGAACCCCATTCTGGTATTATTTACCTATACGGGACACCATATACGTTTCGGAAGGACATGAAGATGAGGGAACCTGGGACTGGAGCTCCGATCAGGCCTATCGATTCTGCGTTGAGAAAGTCGCGAACGGATGCCAGGAGCCACCGTGTCAGCTCTACGGGGACGCCGGCTGTGGATCTCCGTCCAGTTAAAGCCGGCCGCCATCATCTTCCCCTTCCCCTGCCAGGGGAAGGCCGGGATGGGGTTAGCAGCCTCCTCGCGGTCTTGATTGCCTGGTCGGCGCTCATACTCTGTGGCTGTTCGTCGGACGAAAAGAGCACGAACAATCCCCCGGACGGGGGCGACACGGACACGGGCACGGTTCCTGACGAATGGACCATCGAGCAGGTAGAGGATCTCAGCGTGGGCCTGCAGGCCCGGATGGCCGTCGGTCCGGGAGGCGAACTCGCCATCGCATACTGGGCCAACGAATCCTACGAGGATGGACTCTGCGACGAGATTCCGGCGGACCCGCCCGTTCGATTGCGGCAGGAAATCCGCTTTGCCGAAAAGACGTCGAGTAGCCAGGCATGGTCAACCGAGCTGATAATTGCGCCGGTGGTTATCTTTGGACCGACGGGCCTGAGCCTGGCGTACGATCCCGACGGTCGCCCCGCCGTTGCGTATACCGGCGGCGATCCGCAAATGCAGTTCTGCGGCTCGAACGATGCTGTCCTGGGTGTGCGCGCGAACCAGGAATGGACCTTTGAAACCGCCGCCGCAGAGAGTGGAGAATCCGCCACCGGAGATCCCGCTTCCGACGCGGGTTTCGTGGTCGGTTTCTGGCCGGCTCTGGCGTACGATTCACAGGGTGAACCCGCCATAGTTCACAAGGACGTTCATTTCGGTGCGCTTCAGAGTGATGATTTCCGAAGGGCCGACGCGGAGTTCGCCTGGCGCTCCGGTTCGAATTGGACACATGAGGCTATCGATTACGGAGAGGGCGCGGGCGGATACAATGCCCTGGTGTTCGACCAGGAAGGCAGGCCGGTGGCCTTCTATCTGATTCCTCTCGACTCAAATACGGTTTCCCGTCACGGAGTATGGGCAGCCAGGAGAGAGAGCGACGGAACCTGGAACACCGTCAAGCTCCATTCCGGATCGATTCACCAGGAGATCTCCGCCGGGGTCGATCCGAACACCGGCGACATCGTGACAGCCTTCTACTCCGCCAAAAACTACGCGGTTCGCGTGAGGCAGCTCGAGGATCACGACAACTTCACCGATCCGAACGCGTGGACAAGCGAGCTCGTGTGCTCGCCGCAGTACGACGAAGGCCGGCACGTGTCCCTGGCGTTTGCGCCTTCCGGGCGACTGGCGCTGGCCTATCACCGGTGCAGGCTCCTCTCCTCCGGGTCCGAGTCGTGCGATCAGAACGACGAGGCTGTGATGTTCGCCATTCAAGATGGTGACGAGTGGGATATTCAAACTGCAGCACAAGGCGATCTCGGAAGCTGCGGCGAGTATTCTTCGCTCGTGTTCGACAACAGTGGAAACGCGCACATCGCATACAGGTGTACGGTTGATACTGATGACGGATTCTCCTTCAGGCTTTTCGTTGCGAGCAAGAACATCCAGGGGGCCCTATGAGAGCGTGTTCGATTATGGCAGCGATGTGTTGCCTTCTTGTGTTCGTCGGGTGCGACGATCGTGGGGACAACTACCTTGAAGGCAGCCTTACAAAGGCCTACGACATGGAGTTCGACAAGGTTCGAGTGAGGTTGTACGAGGGCAGTGAATTCTCGATAGAGTACGTGAAGAACGACAGCGGCGGCGAGAAGGTGCCGCTGCGCGTGACAATCAACATAACCGATGTCGCGCTCGCGGAAGGAACCACATACGATCTGGCTGTTCACGGGACAGTGGGAAGAGGGCAGGGCTATAGCTCCGGCTATCTGCCTGAACTCGAATCCGGAGACCTTACTCTCGAGAAGTACTCTCCGGAAAACGGAAGCGCGGTCAAGGGTGATTTCGATGCGATTTTCCTTGAAACCGATGGCAGCAAGATGACATTGCGGGGAGGGTTCTCCTCCGATATCGATGTCGTCGATATGCAATGAGGCGGCAATGAGATTGTTCGATTTCCATGGACGGGTTTTGGGGTTTGTCGCGCTTGTCGTCTTGTTTGCAAGCTGCTCGGACTCCAATCTCTACCAGATCGGAGGAGAGGATTTCTCCGCGGACCGACTGGGGCTCACCGGTCGCGTGTGCACCAGTGATCCAAAGGAAGCCGGTTTTCCCGTCCGGGTGGTTTTTCTGGTGGACGTGGCCATGGGGCCGGTCTTCGCCGGGTTCGATCCCGAGTTGGCACGAATCATGGCCCTGAGAGAGTCTCTCTCCATTCACAACGGCAACGACGCGTTTTCGTTCGCCGTAATCGGGTACGCCGCTTCGCCCAGACTGCTCGCGCCGGAGGAGGGTTTCTTCACGCGAAATCCCGGCGAGCTGGACAACGCGGTTGCGATGCTTGCCTTGCCCCAGGGTTGCATGGCCGGGATTTGCCGGGACTACGGGAGCGCGCTCGATCTGGTTCGATCGGTGATCGAAGGCGACATGTCCCAGTTGACGGCGGGAGAGAGGAGCCGCACCCAGTACACGGTCGTTCATATGACCGGCGGCCGACCCGATCCCTGGGCCTGTTCCTACGAGTGTTGCGACCCCTCTGTGGAGGATTGCGACTATTCCGTTTGTGAATATTCGGTTGCATGCACGCAGACTGTCCTGCAGGAGCAGGTCATCGATCTTCGCGGGGATATCGAGGAGGGCGGGGCCCTCTCCTTCAGTTTTCACGTGCTCTTCCTGGCGGCGGGGACGGAAGAAGAGAACGACCAGCTGGAACCGATACTCCAGGAGATGGCTTTCGTGGGCGCGGGGAGGTTCGATCGATTCAACAGCGCGGACGCGATCACCCTGGACGGGATCGGGTTGCTGAAGCTTTCTTCCCTGCTGGAACCGAAGGCCATCGTTGTTTCCAACAAGAGCACACTGCCGGGCCCGGAGGAGCCTCTGAAGGACAGCGACGGAGATGGTATGGCGGACCCGGACGAAGCAACCTTTGGAACCGATCCCACGCTTTGGGACAGCGATGGAGACGGTATCGGAGATTTTATCGAGATACTCGTGTCTCTCGATCCGCTAAGCGCCGAGGAGACCCCCGCGGTCTGTATCGGTATCGAGGGACCCCCCTTCACCGACGACGACCAGGACACGCTCAACGAATGTGAGGAGCTGCTGATAGGGACCGACGGGTCTCTGCCGGATACGGACGGAGATGGAATTCCCGACTGGATGGAGGTCACGTCCGGCACCGACTATCTTCACAACGATGCTCTGATGGACAGCGACGGAGACGGTGTCGTCAATGGGACCGAGCTCAAGAACCACACCGATCCCAGGGCCAGCGACGCGGCATCACATCTCGCGAGCAGCTACAGATACGACATCGTCGATGAGGGTGTGGTTTCCCAGGCGGGAATCTCGACGCCCAAGGCGATTACAGGTGTGACGGTGCCGTCGGCCGGAGAGGATACCTCCGGCGGGCTTGGAACATTGGCCTACTCCCCGGACCCTGCAACGCTCAGCTGGCAGGATCCCCAGGATTCCACCGCCGGTCCGGAAGTCGATGTTTCGGTGGGCGGGGAATTTCAGCTCTCGTCATCGCCGGACGACGAGGCGCTCGAACGGTGGATACAGGTGTCGGTAAACCCGGACCTGATGCCGCCGGAAATGAAATCGGAAAAACTGCTCGTGGAGATGATCGACAGGCATTGCTTGTCGTTCACGGTTCGAAACATCCGTCTCGTCGAGACCGCCGGAGACGCGAACAAGTCAGGTCGCAATGACGTATTCATTTACTTCGCTGAATCCCCGGCAGGGAATCTGACCTTGCCCGGTCTGTTCCGTGTAGCTCATATACCGGTGGTCTACCACCCGGAAACCGGGCGGGAGCCGAGTGAACCGCTTGTTCTCGTAACCGATTCGGAGTTCGTGGCCATCGGCAAATGAGAAGATACATCGACAAGATGAAGAACCGTCTACCGTTGTTTCTTGTTCTCGCGGTGCTCGTATCCTGCCGGACGGCGGAAGAGGAGTTCATCGGTGACAGATTGCTCAAGATCTGCAACGACTCGTACATACTGTGCAATTTTCCTACGGGTTGCGTGCTGAACGGCGACCATTACGTGAAGGGATCCTTCCCCGGTGTTCGGCGGGTCGTCGTGGAATCGGATGACCGGGACGCGGAGTTCAGCGTACGCCTGTTTCTCAAGAACATGAAAGGGTCCGGCACGGAGATGCTGGTGCAGTTGTACGAACCGGACTGCACGGTGAACACCGAAAATGGTCGCGTGCATCTCGAAGACGTGGATATTTTCGACAAGGCAGGGGATGATCGTACGTTGATGTTCGAACTCGGTGTGGAGGGAGAGGGAGAGCACGTGCTCGAAATCTACTCCGACGCGAGCACCGCATATCTGCTGATAGCCGAACTCAAATAGTGGGGGCACCCTCCTCATTATGAATTTTTTCAGTCTATCAGGCGCACTGGTTTTCATTATCTGGTTCTTCGTCGCGAGCGGGGTATCGGCCCAGGTTGGCGTGGCGCCGGTTTCCGTGGGCAAAGGCGTGGAAAAGGATCTGGCGGATCGCCTGGAGAGGATTATCGGTAAAGCGGTGACGCAAAAGGGGGCGGACCTCGTCACTCCCGATGTCATATCTCAGAATGCGACGTTTTCCGGACGTGCGCTCCCGGAAATCGAGAGCCTCTCGACGCTTGTCCAAAAACTGGAATTGTCGGCGGTTATCGCCGCGCATGTGGATGCGAACGGCGAGAAGATCGTGCTGACTATTCGGACCGTCGCGTTTGGTGGCCTGGAGCTACCCGAGGCTACCGTTAAAGCTACCCGAGGCAGTGTCGAAAGGGCGGCGATGTGGGTAGCAAGCGATATTCTGGACAAGGTCGATCAGTCAATTGAGAAACAATACGTTGCCGAGGTGGATTCCATCACCGGTCGCGATCTCTACGGGAGATACACCCGGCGCAAGAAAAAGAACCCCGGTTACTACAGCACCTACGCGCAGTGGGCTCTCGATCTCCAGAAAAGGGACCTCCGTCGTGCCAAAATCCTCGCCGGGGTTGTTTCGCCGGTTGTTTTCCTGGGGGCGGGCGCTGCTTCGACCTTCTTCCTGGTCAAGGCCGTTCAGGCGGAAGAGGAGAGAGAAGCGTGGGAGAAGAAATGGGAGGAAGAGGGCGATGACTCCCACGCCAACGAATGGGGGGGGGATTTGGAAAGGAATATGTACACGTTTGTGGGATTGTTTTTCATGTCGGCGGCAATAGTTGGAGCTTTGGTTCCTCTCTATTTGGGCGTTACCAGGCTGAAGCGCGCAAGGGAGAATTCGAATCTCCTGGAACGGCTGATCGACAAATGGTCGGACCGAAGGGTTGAGCTGAGTCTCGCCCCCTATCCAGGTTGGGGCCTCAACGGTGTATTGACAGTAGCATTCTAGGCTAGACTTTCGACATTTTCGAAGCGGCCCGGAGCAGGCCGGGATGAGCGGACCGCGGCGTGAACACCGCGGCAACGATGCCTCCTATTCTTCCTCGATGACCCCACCTTCCGGCAGGCCCTGCGGGCCGATGTCCGGCGTCTCCCAGCGGACGATCAACGTTCCTGACTCGTGGTGATCCCACTGCCCGCGGATATAATCGCGGAGGCCTCCGCAATTGTCGGGATCGACCGTGATGGAGAAAACGCCATCCTGCCAGCCGAACGGATGCTCGGGATAACGCTCGTTCCATGCGCGGGTGGCGAAGCCCTTCATCTGACCGTAGAGCTTGGCCAACGCCAACTTTGGAGGGATGCGCACCAGCAGATGCACGTGATCCCTCCAGCACCCAAACTCCTCGACATACGCGTCGAGGTCATGGGCCTTGACCTTGAAGAATCCTGCCAGTAACCGTCCGTCCTCTGGGGAGCAGATCAGGTGCTCTCGGTTCTTCGTGGAGAAGACGAGGTGGAAGAAGAGGCGGTGAAACGAATGTTGCTGTTTCATGGCCACTCGGTACCCGCTGTTCAGGTAGCGGTCAAGACGATCTCTGCGGCCCGAAGGGCATGCCGACAGCCAGGCCAGTCCAATCTAGATCAGCAGGCATCGTTGCCGCGGTGTTCACGCCGCGGTGCGAGCGCCGGGGTCGCCCTCGTGCAGCCCGTGAAGATCCGGAAAGTGCGTCCGGGGTCGCTACCCTCCACTTGACATATAGCCCCGGCACAGGCCCACCGGCCTGAAAGGCGTTGTTCAATTCGCAAAAGATGTTCCCCCCGGCCCGGAGGGGGAGTTTTTCACCGCCAATGATGTCTCCCCCGGCCCGGAAGAAGCTTGGCACTGGGAAAGTCGCGTTCCGGGCGCCCCGGAAGACGATTTTTTCACCGCCGGGGCTGTCTCCACCGGCCCGGCAGGTGTCGGGCACTGGGAAAGTCGCGATCCGGGCGGCCCGGAAGACGGTCGGCACCGGGAAAGTCGCTTCCCGGGCGGCCCGGCAAGCTTCCGGCACTATGCCGAAGATGTTCGCGGCGGGTAGGGAGATGCTGGGCACCGGGGAAATCGTGCTCCGGGCGACCCGGCAGGCAACCGGCACTGTGCCCGGGACGTTTCGGGCGGCCCGGAAGGCGTTTGGCACTCTGCCAATCGAGCAACCACGCGGGTTTGCTGGTTTTATGTATCGGGTATGAATTGACAAGTCTCTATTGAGATCACCTTTTCTCAATAAGCATTCTCACGGAATTGACGCGGCGCCTGACCGCCCTGGGTGGATCTGACGAGTTGGCTTGTCCTGCTCCGGCGGCCCTACGCAGGATCTTAGGAAACTAAATAGTTGTTGACAAACCAAAAACCACGCCAAGCGTTCACTGGGGAATACGGCAATAATTTCCAATTCACTCATGCAATGTTCGGCCGAATGTGGTTGAATGGCCATGACAAAATACAGAGCAGAAACACGTGATGACGTTATAGTTTTTTTCAAAAGGAGACTGACGCAATGATGCTACTGGATCTCTTGGGGCGCGGCGGGTGGATGATGTGGGTGATTCTGGGTATTTCCATAATCGCCCTGGCGATCACTCTGGAGCGGGTCATCATGATCTATATCCGTGCCAGGCTCAACGTCGGCGCGTTCATGGTCCGCATAAAGGGTCTCGTCGAGAACAGGCAATACGCCGAAGCGATAGAATCGTGCAACGTTCGCTCGCAGCATCCTCTGCCAGGCGTATTGAAGGCCGGCATCGCCAAGGCCAACAGACGCGAGAAAGAAATAGAGCGGGCAATGGAAGAGGAGATGCTTCGCGCGATACCACGCATGCAAAGGGGGGTGGGATTCCTCGGATTGCTGGGCAACAGCGCGACCCTCCTGGGACTGCTGGGAACGATCTTCGGGCTGATACGCGCGTTCTCCGGCGTGAGCGCCGCCAGCGCGGCCGCCAGGCAGGAGGTTCTTGCGGAAGGTATCTCGATGGCCATGTACACCACGGCCTTCGGTCTCATCGTCGCCGTTCCAATTCTCTTTTTTCATCTGATGATCTCCGGTCGTGTCGACAAGTTGCTTATCCAGATCGAAGAAGGAGCTTCCGGACTTCTCGGCGCCCTGGCGGGCAGGTTGAAGGAACCGAAGTCGGTTGTGCCGTCCAGCGCGGATGGCGTGAACGCTTAGTTGAACGAAAGACAGGGGAATGCTCTTCAGTAGATACCATCACGCTCGCGAGGCAATAGAAGTCAACCTCATTCCGGTGATGAACCTGTTCGTCACGCTCATTCCCTTTTTGCTGCTCGCGGCCGCTTTTTACCATGTTGGGGTTATACCCACGTCCTTGCCGTCGCAGACGGACGAGACCTCGGATATCGCGGCCGACGACATCTCGGTTACGGTCAACCTGCTGGTGGAACCGGATCAACTGCGGCTGAGCGCATCCAGCGCCGTGCTCGACGAGGAGACCCTTGCGGATTTGTCTCTCGTCATCAAGAAGACCGACGAGGGATTCGATCTGGAGATGCTGAGCAAGGCGCTGTTCGAAATCAAGCGCCGCTACAAGAAGAGCGATACCATCATCGTGTTGCCGGAGGATACGGTCGAGTATCTGGACGTTGTCAGGATTCTCGATTCAGCCAGGGAGTACAAGCTGGAGAAGGATGGTGTTGAGCAGAAGAAGCCCTTGTTCCCCGTTGTCGTGTTGTCGAGGAAGGTATGACCTGAATGGGGTTGCTCAAGTCCAGACGCAAGACCGGCGGCAAGAGGATGACTCTGCAGCTGACGTCTCTGCTCGACATGTTCACGATCATACTCGTTTTTCTGATGGTGAGCTTTCAATCCGCGGATGAGGATTTTGTATTGCACTCCGGTCTGGAGCTCCCCGGCAGCACCGCGAAGAGCCCGTTCAAGACGGGCGTGAACCTGGCGATCACCCTGGAAGACATTCTGGTGGAGGGGGCCAGGGTTGTCGATCTCGAGGCCGGCGGGAAGGTGCCCGGCGTGTACCACGATAAGGGCAAGATTGACTCCCTGGTGGCAGCGGTCGAGAATGCGTTGAAGAATTTGAAAAGAGAAGAGGGCGAGGAGAATGTCGTCGTGATTCAAGCGGACGAGAAGCTCCCTTACAAGACAATCCACCTTGTAATGCGGAGTGCCGCTCACGCAGGCGCCTACCGTTTTCGCCTGGTCGTGGAAAAGGAATAGCAAATGCGTCTGATATCTCTGTTTTTCATGGTTTTAGCGGCGCTGATGGTTCTGGGCGTTGTCCCGGCTCCATCACCGGCGAAGGCCGAGGCTTCCCCGGGCAAGATCAAGAAGAAGGCCAAAAAGAAGAAGGCCAAGAAGAAAAATCCTTACGAAAGCTCCAAGGCAGGTAAGGACGAGACGATCCCATCCGGCGAAATGGCCGAGGATCCCTGGGGCGAAGACGAGGACTCGGAAGAGAAAGACGACCAGACGGAATCCGAGGAGGAACCGTCCGACGATCCGGCGACAGACAGATCTGTACCTGCAGGCGGTTCTCCATCCATGGGATCGATGCGACGGTCTTCGCGGATGGAGTTCGACGAGCGGTTGGTCAAGGGGCAGACGGCGAAATCGGGGGCTGTTTATCTCTTCAAGAGAGTGCCGAGGAAGCTGCCCGGCCTGGTGCCCATGCGTCGCAGTTATCGGCAGAGGATTGTTTCGCCGGTGCTCGGAGAGCGGCAACTCAAGCCGGTGGTGTACTCCAGGAGAAAAGACAGACTTGCGGAACACAAAGATGATGAGGGTCTTGAAGGGGACGCCAAGAAAGAGGTCGAGGACAAGAAGGGCGACGAGCCGGAGACCCCGGTGGTGGAGAAGAAGGAAGACGAAAAAGCCAAGGGAGAGAGCAAGTGAGCGATTCCTCGGGGAGCCGAAATATAGTTATCAGGATGAGGCTCCTGCAGTCCGGAAAGGTCGTGCGCGCGTATCAGATCCGGTCCGACACGGTTACAATAGGTTCAGAGAAAGGTTGCAGCATCCGGGTGGCGGGAGTATCGGTCGCTCCCAAACACGCCACCATCTTTTCAGAGGACGGTGAACTGACACTCGTTCCGGAGCCCGGATCGGAAGTATTCGTAAACGGAGAATCCGTAGATTTCGCCGCCCTCGGGCCCGACGATATCACCAAGATTGGTCCCCTCACCTTCAAGGTGGAGCTGGCCGAGGCCAGGGAGTCCGTTGCGCCCACGGCGAGACCGAAACGAGCTTCATTTCCCCCCGTGACTGCGGCGCCCGCCGGATCGTCTTCCACCGCGAGAGCGTCGAAACCGCGTCGGGTCACGTTGCCTCCACCTATCGCAAAGCGCGCGGCTGTGGCGGTTGAGAAGAAGCCCGCGCCGGTTGTTGAGAAGAAGCCGTCTGTTTCTGCGCCGGCACAACACGAAGAAGAAAGCAGCCTCGACGAGGACTACTATTTTTATGACGACAGCGCCGATGAGGAGGAGGATGAGGTCAATTTTATAGAGCCTTTCGATCTTGCCGATATGCTCATCTCGCACAAGGATGAGGAAACGACGGTTGCGAGAGAGCCTTACTGCGCGACTCACATCGTACGGCTTGTTGACGGGCGCGTATGCGAGGCTTTAGGCGTATTGCCGGGGCGCTCTTTTATTTCACGAACCGGCGAGGTTCGTTGCCGGATCGTCGGGGGCAAGGTAGCTCTCAGGGTTGCTTCCCATGTTGCCGGAACCATTTACAGCGGATCCGATGAGATCGATCTCGCTTCTCTGCCCACAAAGCGCGGGCGCCGTGAAGCAGTTCTGCTGGACGGAAACAGCGCGTTGATCGACGGGCAGGAGGGGACGTACAAGATGGAGGTCTACCGGCCGCCGCGTGTGGAGCGGGCCGGGGGCTTCAGGATCAATCCGTCCTTTTTCTCCGCAATCGGCATCGCAGCGGCCATACACCTGGCGGCAGGCATTGCCGTGGCGGCTGTAACAATGATGCTCAAGGTCGAAGTCGGCGACCTTGATGCGAGTGGTGAGGTATTCGCCGAAGTTACAATGGACAAACCCGAGACCCTTCAGGATGAGGTCAAGGCGGAAGAGGCGCCGAAGCCGAAGGACACGTTGACCCTGTCGGAGAAGGCGCCTGCGGTTTCAAGGAAGGCGATCAGGCGCATCAGGGAAAAGGCTTCCGATACGACGACAAGTTCATCGGTAAGCAGCCTTCTCAGCGTGCTGAGCAAGGGCAGCGGCAAGGAAGGGGCCAGCGACAACCTGAAGGATCTCGTGTCAAATGTGGATGCGGTTGCGCCGGGAAGCGGATTGGCCGGGGGGTTCAACATCGCAGGCGCCATCGCCAGCTTGCCGGGCGGAGACGTAAACATCGCCAAGAAAGGCGGCGGTGGGTATATCTCCACGTTGAGCGGAGATCAGGTGGCCGGCAAGGACACCAAGATCACGCACCTGGAAAAGAGCAAGTCAAAAAAGAAGGTTCGCGGCAAAGTGACAAAGATGACCTCCGGAGCCAAGGTAAAGGGGAGTCTGAGCAAGGCCGAGGTCGCCCGGGTGGTGAACGCTAACGCCCACCACTTCCAGGCGTGTTACGAGAAGGCTCTGATGATCAATCCGAACCTGGCCGGAAGAGTTGTGTTTGATTGGACAATATCGTTGACGGGCAAGGTCAAGGGCGCCCGGGTACGTTCGTCGACCCTCGGTAGCTCCACCGCGACCAATTGCATGCTCAATAAGCTGAAAAGTTGGAAGTTTCCCAAACCAAGCGGCGGTGACGTGCCGGTGACGTTTCCGTTCTTGTTCAGAAATGTGTCGTCGTAGCAAAAGGGTGAAATTGATGAGGACAATAATTGCGGCTCTCTTCTGTCTGGCCTTGTTTGTGGTGCCGTCGGCATTGTTTGCGGCGGAGGATGAAGGTGACGAGGGGATGGAAACGCTGGCTGTTCAGAACCGTCGACACACCATGACCCATGAGTTCGGTGTGTGGATCGGCACGTTGCCCCTGGATGCCTTCACAAAAGGGCTGGCATTTACGGGCGCCTATTCGCTGCATTTCAATGATGTCATCGGCTGGGAGGTAGGGCAGTTTACGTATTCCCACGGCATCGATACGGATCTCAAGCAGGATCTGAAAGACCTCCAGATAGGTCCCACGCCGTTCGAGGTGGTCAGGTACTACCTCACTTCGAGCGTTCTGTTCAAGCCCGTGTACGGAAAGCTGGCCGTTCTCAACCGATCTCTGATTTTTGGAGAGATGTTCATCCTAGCGGGCGGAGGTTACGGCTGGATGACCATTACCAGCAGGCCCGTTGTGGATGTGGGCCTCGGGTTCAGGGTTTACGTGGGTGAGGTGCTGTCCTTCAGGCTGGATTTCAGGGACTATGCGTTCATAAACAAGGACGACATGCACAGCGAGCTATGGATTGCGTTGGGTGTATGCCTCAGCATCAAGTAATGGGGTGCTCAATGACTAAAAACGTACCAATCTTGATTGCCTTGCTCGGCATCGGCTGCGCAGCCGTTCCCACTCAAAAGGATGCGGCATTTGCATTTGCCGTGGAGGCGGTTGCGCGCGATTCGTACATGAAGGGCGCAGAAGCCGCCTGGAATTTCGTGGACTCCGCCGATCCCGACGACCCGCGCTACGACAGGGGTTTGAGGCTGCTCTCCCAGAGTGTGGAAGGGCTCGAGTTGGAGTGGGCGGCCGGAATCCTCTATCGCCGGATAGCCAAGGAACGGCGCAATATGGAGCTGGTTCCGGACGCGCTCAACGGCCTGCGAAGGATTATCGAGAGCGACATCTACGACGAGGACATGTTCGTGACAAGTTTCATCGCGAGTGAGGAGTTCTCGGATCTACCGGACGATCTGCAGGAGTTTGTGAACTACCGGCAGGGGCTGGATCTGGCCCGTCGCGGCAACGATGAGTGGGCCCGGAAACACTTTGCCAAGATCCCGAAGGAGAGTCAGTACGCGGCGGCTGCCCAGTATGTCCGCATCGTCAGGCTCATTGCCGACGGCGACTATGAGAACGCCGTCCTGAAGCTCGAAGTTCTGCAGAAGATGGAGAATCTCAGCCCCAGGATTAGAGTCGATGTGGAGCGCACGTTGGCCAGACTTGCCTTTGAGGAAAAGCGCTATCGGGATGCATTGACCTATTTCGAGAAGCTCAAAGAACTGGCGCCCGACGATCCGGAGATTCTCCTGGAAATGGCCTGGACCCATTACTACCTGGGTAACTCCCGCAAGACCCTCGGCTTGCTTGTGGCGCTCGATGCGCCGGTCCATCGAAAACACATTTCCCCGGAGAGGTATCTCCTCGAGGCGCTTGCCCTGCGCCGGCTGTGCCAGTTCGGCGCCGCCCGGGAGGCCGCTGTTCGCCTGGAACGCCGATACCACAAGTCACTGCAGAGACTGAGCTCGGGAGACCTGCCCGAGCAGATTCCCCAGATGCGCGCGGCAGCGAGATTTCGGGGGTTCTCCAGAGCCAATGCCTTGTTTCTCGAGCGCCTTCAATATGAGAACGACGTTCTTGTGGAAATGCAAGATGACCTGGGCGAAGGGCTTCATGCATACCTGAAGGATCTTTACGCCCGTGGAATTCACGAAGCAAAGATCCGGTTCGAGGAACATCTCTCGGCCGATCTGGAGGAGTTGACCGAAGAGCTGCTTGCAGCCCGAGAGGGAGTGAGGCTCATCGTACACGAGCTCGGTGTTTCACTGTTGCGCGGTAGACGACGCCCGGCAGGAGCGGTGGAGAAACCTGCGGTGGAGGTGCCGCTTACGGGTGATCGCGTTTTTTATTCCTTTTCAGGGGAATTCTGGACAGATGAACTCGACGATCTTGTCGTCATCGCGGAGGACCGATGCATAGATTAGGGCAAAAAACGGTTTCTTTCATTGTTCGTGCGGTGCTTGCGCTCGCCTGTTGTTCTCTTTTTGCGTGTGCTCATCAGAAGCCTGTTGTTCAGGACCAGCTGGTTGTCGAGCAGCTTCGTTTGAGGATTACCAAGGTCCGGTATGCGATTGCCGAGACCCGTGCAGTCATATCTTCTTCCAGGGGCGCGCCCTACCTTCCGGAGTTGCACATGAGGTTGGCGGAGCTCCTCAGCGAGGAGGCTCGATATCACTACATGGTGGCCTACGAGCGCGAGCAAAGGAGCACAAAGGCCCTTCACGTTCCCCAGGTTCGTTTTCTCAAGGAAAAGGCCATCGCCACCTACGAATCTATTCTCACGAGGTTTCCAGATACAACCCTCGGAGATCGCATCCTGTTCAACATCAGTCACGAAAACCGGGAGCTCGGCGAATTTGACAAGATGAAGGGGGCGCTCAACAAGCTGATAAAGAACTATCCCGATAGCGCATATCGTGGCGAGGCTCTACTGGTTTTGGGGGATTTCTATTTTGACAAGATGAAGTTCGGGCGCTCGCAGCAATACTATCTGGATATAATAAAGCTCAAACAAGGTCCGCTTCTGGGCCTGTCCTACTACAAGCTCGCCTGGGTCGATGTGAACGTGGGCAATTGTAAACAGGCATTGAATCATTTCGAGGGCGCCATCAAGGCTGCGCGAAAGGCGGAGCAAGAAGGGCACAAGAGCAAGAGGAAGAAAAGGAAGAAGCTGGGAGCGCAGCTCAAGGGGAAATTCGCCATTCCCGAACCCGAGGAGGGCGGACATTCGTTCGCCGGTCACAAGAGCGTGGACGTGCAAAGAGAGGCCCTTGTCGATCTTACCTATTGTTACGCCCAGGAGCGAAAACCCGACAAGGCGGTCGAGTACCTGCAAGGGCTGGCGCACACCCGGGAAGCGTACGTGGCCGCACTATCGAAGATGGCCAACAGATATGCTCTTATTGAGCAGCCTCGTGGCGCCGCGGAGGTGTCCCGTGAGCTTCTACGCCTGGCGCCCGATGAAGAAGATCGCCTGGACGATGCCCGACTGCTTCACACCGCCGTTACCAGGATGAAGGACTACTCCATGGTGGGGGAGGATGTGCGGCTCATCATGAAGGTTGTGCGAAGACACCTGCTGCGACCGCAACTGAAGAAATCAGCCGGCGATCTGTTGAGGAATGAGTTCGAACTGGTCGTGAGGGATCTTGCGACTAAATCCCACGAAGTCCTGATGAGCAAGGATGTCAAGGGTTCCGCATGGTCCAAACACACGGTTTCCGCGGAGCAGATCGCTCTTGCGTACCGGGCATATCTCGATGCCATACCCGATTCGAAGTACAAGCTTGAGGTGCTCCAGAATCTCTCTGATGTCCTCATGGAGAGCAAGCAGTTCCTCAATGCCGGACATCGTTACAGGCAGGTGGCCGAGCTCCTCGAAAGGGATCCCCCTCGGAAGGATCCGGCATCCGTGAAAGACAAAAAAGAGCCTGCCGTGGAGATCGATCCAAAGGTTGCCGGAGAACAACGCGCGAAGCACAGGTTCAGCGCTCTCTACAACGCCGTCGTTGCCTATCAGGCTACTCTCGAGTCGGACGCCAAGCGAAGCCATTTCGAGCGCGCGTCCGCCAGGGCCGGGCTGAGGAAAGCAGGTGGGCAGTATCTGGCGGTGGGAGTTTCGGACAAGGAGCAGGCAAAGAAGATCAAGTTTGCAATCGCTCAGTCTTACTACGATGAAGGCAATTTCCTCAAGGCGATAGATCTGTTGACGGCTGTTGCATACGAATATCCGGTTGACGAGCAGGGGAAGGCCGCCGTTCACATGGTTCTGGATTCATATCGGACTATCAATGACATCAGCGGACTCATAAATGTGGGCAGGCGCTTCATCGCAACCGGTAGCCCCTTTGGCGAGGACATCAAGGCCCAGATTGCTCCAATCGTTGCAGCCGCTGAACAGAACCGGTTGGACGAGCTCAGCCTCGCAGCCTCGGGTGAGCAGGTGGGCGGTATGGAGGTGTTGCTCGCTTTTGCCGAGAGATACAAGAATACGGATCTTGGAGAGCGTGCAATGCTGAGTGCGTTTATTGCCGCTCGTGCAGGTGGTAATACTTCGCAGCTCTATTCCCTCGGCGAACAGGTCATCAAGCAATTTCCCTCTTCCGATCAAGTCGGTGGTGTCGTCAGCACCATGGGGCGTGCGGCGGCATCGCGCTTCGAGTTCGATCTCGCTATCAGGTACCTGGAGCAAGCCGCGAGTCTGAACTCCGAGCAACGGGGTGGCCTCCTCATCGCTGCGGGAGAGCTCAGGGAACAGCTGGCAGACACCAAGGGCGCGTCAAGGAACTATAGGGATGCGCTACGAGCGTCGGAGGAGGTGGCGGCCCGGGCCGACGCGGCGGCACATCTCGCAAGTCTCATTGAGCGTGAGGAACCCGCATCGAGCGTGGTCAAGTTGTTGAGACCGCTTTCGGATCCTCCAAATCCCGAGGTGTCGAGTCGTCTGGGCCTGGCGCTCCTGAGCACGGGCAAGGTCGATGAGTCGGAGGAGCATTTCAGGATTGTCGTCGAGAGCTCCGTTGCGGCTGATCCGTCAGCACAGGCAAGAGCCAACTACGGGATGGCGGAGATTATGCTCAAGATGCTGGAGAGCTACCAGTCACCGAGGGAGATAGACGCCATCGAGGAGTTGATAGGGATTGTCGATGTTGTGCTCCAGTCATATCTCGCGGCAGCGCGCCAGGCCGATCCTGTATTCTCTCAGGCGGCGCTGGCACGAATGGCCCGAGCAGCCGAAATTGCCGCGGACAAGCTTGACAATGTCAAGTTGCCCAACGAGCTGAGCGAAGAGGAGCGGAATCTCGTAAAAACAGCCATGTCGAACAGAGCTGCTCAGCTGCGCAATGATCGAAACGATATATTGGCCGAATGTGCACAGCGCGCCAGGTCATCCTTCTTGCTGGACGAGGCCGGGCGGGCCTGTATCAACAACACTCCGCCGGTGGAGAATCCGGTTCATTTTCATGCCCTCTCGACGCGCAAGAAGGCCAAGGTATCGGGAGTGGAAGCGGCCAGAGACAGGTTGTCCAAGAAGCCGGACGATCTCGAAGCCCTCAGAAAAGTCGGTCAGGCGTACCTGGACGCAGGTGACGCGCACGGCGCCAGGCTTGTCCTCGGTCGCATCATCGAAGCGGGGGGTGGATCGGACGACCTCAATTTATTGGGAGTCGCCTGCTACCAGGCGGGAGACCTGATGGGAGCACTCGATGCATTCAAGCGTGCCAAGGAGACGGGATCAGGAGCGGCGGTTCGCAATCTGGCTACCATCTGCAAGGAACTCGGTATGAAAATGCTCGCTCGGGAATTGATGAAAGACGCTCCATCAAAGGGATCCGGCAGATTGTTGAAAGGAGGTGGCAGATGAGAGCGATAGCGTTGACAGTACTGGGTATTGCGCTTCTGTCATGCACCTTCGAAGTACAGCGATTGAGCTTGAGGGATCCTCGGTTACCCATCGAGGCGTTGCGGTGGCTCGCGGATACGGAAGACGATGTCGCGGTTGCGCGGGCACGAGTGTACGACGCCAGCAAGCAACTCGCGAGGTTGGAGTCGTATCTCGACAGGCTCAAGGACACGGAAGTGTTCCCTGCGAGCGCCGGCCCCGAGGCCGGCAATGTTAGCAAGGCCTTCCTCAACTACACCGAGGAGCGCGTCGAGCTCAAGGAGATGGAGCTGGAGGGAGCCGGGATTGCGCTGAAACTGGCCCAGGATCGACTCACGCAGGTTAGGGCGGAGACCGCGATAAGGTACGATCTCGCAGTATATGAAATGGAATCAATCATCAGCGATGTGGAGACGCGCAAGAAGAAAGTATCAGAAATTCAGTTCGATATCGAAGAACAACGAGCCACCGTGGAGAAGGCCGCTGACACTCTCTGGGTCACCTACGGACGTTATGTAGGCAAGGGCAAGGAGACCGATGCTTTTTGGGAGTTCGGTAGCAAGGGGGAGGGATAGGGCGCGGAATTGAAAAAACGTTCGGAAATAGACGCTACGGATATCGTGAGACATCACAAGAGCATCGTGCGAGTGCAGAAGATGAGCCTCGTCATTACGGATGGCAAGAACGATCCGCGGCGAGTTCCTGTCGAGAGGGATCTCTTCACCATCGGCAAGGACCCTGGTTGCGACCTCGTCCTCCAGGATCGCACGGTATCACGCAGGCACCTGGAAATAGAAAAGCAAGGAGATACATATTTCGTCAGGGATCTGGGGTCCACCAATGGAACGATGATCGACGGGACGAGAATCAAGGAAGCTTTCCTTTCTCCGGGCGCGATCGTTTCTGTGGGCAATGTGGAGATCGTTTTTCAGCCGTACTACGAACCCCTCAAGTCGGGGCAGGATCAATGCGAGACGTTTGGCCCGCTAGTCGCGGCCAGCTCCTCCATGAAATCGATAATGGGCCTGATGCGCGTGGCTTCCAATTCCGGCACGACAGTTCTACTTCAGGGCGAGACCGGAGTCGGAAAGAGCGCGCTCGCAAGGGCCATGCACGATGAGGGGTCGCGCAAGGAGGCTCCCTTTGTAGTGTTTGATTGCAGCTCCGTTCCTCCAACTCTGATCGAGAGCGAGCTGTTCGGCGCGGACAGGGGCGCTTACACAGGCGCGACCAGATCCAGGCCCGGCGCGTGCGAGCAGGCGCAGGGAGGGACCCTCTTCCTGGACGAAATCGAGGATCTGCCGCTGGATCTGCAGTCCAAGCTTCTCAGGGTTCTGGAGGAGCGTGAGATTCGCCGTCTTGGATCGACGCGGTCCGTGGCGCTCGATATTCAGATCATCACCGCGTGTAAAACCGACCTTTCCAGCGCAGTGAAGGAGGGTCGATTCAGGAGCGACCTTTATTATCGAATCGCCGTTATCTGTGTGGAAATTCCGGCTCTGCGGGACAGGTCGGAGGACATTCCCTTGCTGTGCGATCACTTTCTCAAGGAGATACAAGGAGATTATACGTGGGCCCGGTTGACGCCGGCGTTGCGGGAACCGCTTCTGGCGTACTCATGGCCCGGAAACCTCCGCGAGTTGAGAAACGTCCTGGAGAGAATTCAGTGCATCGGTCCGAGCAGTTTCCTCAAGATGAACCTGGATAGCGACGACAAGGCGGAAGGGTCGTCCTTTTCATACGATCTCAACCGACCTTTCAAGGAAATCAAGGAAGAGTTGATAATCGCCTTCGAGCGAGAGTATTTGCAGAGGCTTCTGGACAGGTCCAAGGGGCGCATTGCACCCGCTGCCAGAGAGGCCGGGCTAAACAGAAAATATTTCTATGACCTGCTCAACAAGCATGGTCTGCATGGAAGGAATCAATGAAAAAGCTATTATTGATAGTGGTCGTCTTCGCATGTCTTGCGGCATGTGAGGAAGAAGGCCTCAGCCCGCCGGAGATCACGATTGATCTCAGCCCTGTTCCTGTGGGTACACATTTCACGGATGCGGCGAGCCCGTACGTTTTCAATCTGATGATCCAGAATCGCGGCGAACAAACCCTGGTGATCTCTTCTGTGGTCGCCCGGGGCGACCAGAACTGTGCTTTCACGTGGGAGGGACCGGGCGAAACCGAGTTGGAGTACAACGAATCGACCTTTGTCCAGGGAACGTATGATCCATCCGTGGCCGATGAAGACCAGGTTGCTCTGGAGATTACGTCCAACTCCGAGAAGTTCCCTCTCATGGAGATCCCCGTGTGCGGGAAAGCGGTAGCTCCCGGTGACGACAAGGGGGAGGATATCACGTGCCAGCTTCCGCCTTCCGATCAGCCGGATTGTCCAGCGGAAAGTTGAGGGAGTTTCTTTTGGCCCATAGTGCGATACGTACTGCAATGTTGGAGATTGCTCTTTGGGGACCGGTCTTCGTTCTGTTGTCGTCGGCCTCGCTGGGATGTCACTCAATCTTTCCCACCGATCCTATTGGTTCTGACGATGAAATCGATGGAGGCATTATCCTGGATGCGTCCGACGATCGCGGCATTCCCTCCGCCTGTGTGACGGCGGAAGACTGCGATGACGAAGATCCATGCACGGTAGATACTTGCGCAGACGACGGCTACTGTCGATTCGGTATCGTGGACATATCACTCACGGCAACGGCGATTTCCACGATCGCTCCGGCGCTGGATGTCGCGCTTGCGGGCAACTTCCTTCTTATAGCCGAGGCGGATGCCGGAGTGGAGGTCTTCAACGTGGAGGTGCCCGACTCGCCGGTGAAAGTGGGTGGCGCTCAGACGGTTGGAGATGCGTTGGCTATCGATGCGAACAGCTCGGGTGTTGTTGTGGCTCAGGGAGAGATGGGCCTGGAGACCTTTTCCCCGCCGCCGGATCTGACACAGCTGGTTCATGACGAACCGGGGCACGGGTGCCTCCACGGAGTGGACAAGGTTGTGGGAATCGCTATCGGGGAGGTCTATTCCCTCGCGGCGGTTTACGCCGATGGAGTTTCATTGATCGGTTTTTCCGATTTTTCGGATCCGACAGAGTTGGCCGATATTGACACGACCGGTCGCACAGTGAACGCCGCGTCGTCGAACGACACATGCGGTTTTCTCGCCGACTCCCTCGGCGGCGCCAGGGCCGTGATCTTCGACACGGGCGATGGTCCCGGGTTGGGAGGTGCGGTTTCTTCCCAGGGCAGGGTAGTGGATGTGGCGGTCAGCAAAAATACTGCCGTGATGGCTGAGTATGGCTCCGGTTTCGGGGTTGTCGACCTATCTGATCCGGTAAACCCGGATCGTCTTGCGTACATCTCCAGCAATTCACCGGGCGTTGCGGTTTCGCTCCTGGGACAGCAGACTGCCGTGGTTGCAGAGGAAGACGGCCGGATCCTGGTGTACGATCTGCGGGATCCCTTCGTCCCGAAATCGGTCTCCACGTGGAACGCGGGATCCACCCCTCTGGGGATCGATACATTCGGGGGATTGGTGGCCGTTGCTCTGGGTGAAGACGGAGCGGTGATCCTTCAGACCGGTTGCGTGCCTGGGGAATAGCCGGCCCTTGGATTCGGTTTATTGAATGAATAATAACGAAGAAGCAAAGCGGGGGATCCGGCCCAGGCGCCTTGCGTTTGCGATCACCTTCGCGATTGTGATGATCGTGCATCTCCTGCTCACGTTCTATGTCGAGAGACCCCGGGTTGTCTTCAGCAGCGATCCAATCTCCTGGCTCGATTTCGACACTCACATCGAGCAGGTCTGGCGCGTGACCGAGGCCCTCGACGGATGGGGCAAGAGCTGGGCATACGATCACCGGTTGCTGGCGGGCCATCCCAACGGGATCATTTTCGATGCGGACAACAAGGGATGGGAGCTGTGGACCTTTGCCCTCTGGAAGCTGGGGCTCCCCAGGGGGCTGGCTTTCAACATGTTCATTCTCCTGTCCCACCTCCTGGTCCCCTGGGTCGTGTTCGCCTCGGCCAGGTTGTTCAGGCTCGACAGGTGGGCGGCGCTCCTGGCGATGACCCTGGGGATGTCCATCTGGTTTTTCGACGGTTTTCCCCGGTGGTGCACCTGGATCGGGATGACCTCCTGGGCCATGGCCGGGTACCTGTCGCTCCTGCCGATTGCATTGCTGTATCGATTTCTGGATGACGGCAAGGCCTGGCGCGCGGCGGCCTGCGCGGTGGTGCTCGCGGCGGCCCACCTGGTGCATCCGTACGCCTTCGCGGTGACGGCGCTGCCCATGCTGGCAATGTACATTCGATCTTTCAAGCGGATATCCATCAGGCGGCACGCGGGGGTGTGGTCCATCGCCGCGTTCACCGTCGCCGCCAACGCCTACTGGTTGATCGTTGCGTTTCGGTTCTGGCACTACATCCTGGATTCGGGTTACTGCTTTCAGGGAGGAGTGGGATATCTGCTCACGGACTACCTGGGGCTGATCGGCGCGGATCCGCTGGTTTCCGGGGTGCTGAGCAACCGGACGGCGTTCCGGCTGATCGGTATTCTGGGATCGATCATCACCCTGTATTTCTGGAAAAAGAAGCGGGACGATCGGTTTTTGCCCTTCGCCGTGGCGCTGGGCGCCACCTTCGCCGTCACATATCTCGGGAACTACTTGTGGCTCACCAAGCAGGTTCAACCGTATCGCTTCATACTGCCCGCTATCTTCCTGGCGGTGATCCCCGGCGCGAGCTTCCTGGCGAGAGCGATTCGATCAGAGAGCCTGCGCAAGTTGCCCCGCCTGGCGCACGTGGTCATGGGGGTCATGCTCTTCGTCACGGTTCCCGCGCTGGCTCGGGACGTGCTTTACTTTTTTCCCGAGTTCCTTCCCTCCCTCAAGCCGTTGCACGAGGTGATGCCCGTGCCCACGGGAGATCAGAAAGCGCTCGGCAAGGATCTCCCGGGGGCCGGTTTCCACAAGCAAATGGATTTTCGCCACGAGCCGCACTACCAGGACATGAACGACGTCACCCGTTTTCTCATCGAGAACGACGACGGACAGGGCAGGGTGCTGGTGGAATGGTACGTGCTCGGAGAGCACCTGGCCTGGAGAACCAAGTCTCAGATATTGGGAGGCTTTCACGAGCGCAATCTGATGCACACCGTGGCGGATCTCTTCCGGCGGGACGAGGAGGGCGATCTGCCCACCGAGGAGCTGCGCCGCTATTTCGAGGATTACGCGGTCAAGTGGGTGATCATGACTCCCAAAAAGAAGCTCGAGGACAATACGGACCTGCTCGAGCCCCTCGGGGGGATCCCGCCCTACGACGACAAGGGGATACCGCGCCACCGGGTTTACAAGACAAAGGTGCCGGTCAGTTTCTTCGCCGCGAACGACGGAAGGGTCGAGGCGTCCATGAACCGTCTGGAGGTCACGGGCACGCAACCCGACGAGGATGTGGTGTTGCGGTATCACTGGCTGGAGACCCTGGTGTGCGAGGATGACGCCTGCGTGGTTGAGCGGGAACCCATCGATCACGATCCGGTGGGTTTCATCCGTGTGCCCGCGCCCCATCCGGCGGATTTTGTTATCGTCAACGGCTACTAATACTGCGACAAACACAGAACGAGAAATTTCTTTCTACTTGTCTCGCTGAGATTTACACTTATTAATATAGGTGTCGTGATGCATGCACACGGTAGAGAGTTTTAGGGATTGATAAAAAAACGACTGACAAAAAGGTAAAGAGAATGAAAAACTTCACATTATTGTTCGCATTGCTTTGGGTGGTTCTTGTCGGATTCGGCATGGTCGGATGCGAAGATGAGGGAAAGTCCGACGACGATCCGGATGGTGGTACCGACACAGACACAGACACAGACACCGATGCCGATACCGATACCGGTGTGTGCGAAGTCACCGCGACATGGGGCGGCAGTATCTTCAGCAACGGCAGTTTCGTGAAAAACTTCAATATTGCCGGTCTCTTTGATGGTGATGGCGACGGTGTTGTCGATGATGAAGAAGCCCCGTTCACGATGGAGGACATCTTCTGTACTGGTTTCAAGTCGGTCGTAATTGCAGTCAGTGACGAAGACTGCGCGCCCTGCGGCGTCAGATATGGAGCGCTTGCCGCGACTTCCTTTTTTGAGGATATTACCGCTCAGAATTCAGTAATGTTGATGTTCTATAGTGCTGGGTACGGAGCAGAAACAAGAACAGCGCAAGAGAACTACGAGTACTTCTCGGGACACTACGGCTTCGACCCGGGCTACTATTCGGGAGTTCCGGCTGGCACACTTTTCTCCTTTTCCAACTTCCCGACGATGGGCGTCGTCGATCTGAGCACGGGTATCCTGGTCAGGGTCGACTACTATTATGGCGATGGTGATGTCATGACGGGGCCGGAGATAATTCAGCTGGTCACCGACATCAACACGGGATCGTAGCCGTTTCTTTGAATGGGGGGTCAAGGATGATGGACAGAATTCATTGACAATCACCGCTTGTTCACGCGAGCATGGCACCTGAAACTGTTGACTCTTTATCGACGAGCAGGGAGTAGAAATGGTCTTCCAGACTCAGGGCATGGTAAAAAAGGCCGCGAAGATGGTCGCTGCGGTGATCAAGAGTCTCGGGATCGATCCCGAGAAGAGTGAGATCAAGGCGGTGGAAGGCGGCGCGGCGTGGCAGATTGCCAAGGGTTCCGCGGAAGTGATGATCGCGATCAATCCCGGGAAGGACGGGGCGGCAGCCCGGTTGAGGGTCGTTTCCCCCATCGTCAAGTTTGACTCGGAACTCCCGGTGGGCCTTGCGGAACGCTTGTTGGAGCTCAATGGAGCCCAGCTTCCCGGGGTCGCCTTCGGCACGCTCAGCGGAAAGATTGTGGTGTTGGTGGCCGAGCGCGGCGTGGAGTATCTGGACAGGGCCGAGGTGGAGGAGATGCTGGCCGTGATCGGTCATTACGCAGACAAGTACGACGATCTTCTGGTGGACGAATTCGGGGGCGCCCGGGTGTGCGATTTCGAATAGGACACCACACCACGGCGATCGCGGTCGCGCTTTTCCTCATCCCTTTGGGGACGTTCAGCCACGATATGCAGGTTTCTTCCGAGCTATGGGCGCAGGGTTATTCTGTTCCCGCAAGTGACGGATCCCTGATCTCGCGCAGAAGGCTGGTGGAGGATCTTCATCTGGCCGCGTGGAATCTGTTGCCCGGATCGGACGACCCGTACTACCAGGGGCTCCGGCTCTCCGTGGAGATGTCCTTGAGGCTGAACACCGATTTCTCCATCGCGCAGCGCGAGAGCGATTCATCCGTGGCGGATGCGTATATCCCGGGGCTCACCCCCATGCAGATGGACATGATGTTCGTGTACCTGGACGCGCGAGGGTTCTGGGAAGGGGTGCTGGACGTTCGCGCGGGCAGGCAGATTCGCGTGGACACCATCGGTTTCTTTGCCTTTGACGGAATAGAGACCGTGCTCCACCTCCCGGGCTATCTGGCTGTGTCCACCTATCTGGGTTACGAGGTGAAGGGGGGACATCGACTCGGGTACGATCAGCTCGAGCTCGACGGCGTGGACAACGGCGGCCGGGACGGGATGGATCCCGGCACGTATCCCGACAGGGAAGATCCGGAATCGGAGATGGCCTTCGGGACCGAGGTTTCGTGGTTTCCCCGATCGTGGCTCGACGTGGGCGCGGCGGTCCGCGTCGTCGGGTTGTCCGAGGAGATCTCGTCCCAGCTTTTTGGCGGCAGGCTGGACGCGGGCACGGATCCGTTGAGGTTCCACGGCAGGATCATGTGGAGCCCCATGCTCGATCGGCGCGACGATCTGTCCGCCGCCGTTGCGGAGGGAACCTTGCTCCGTGAGGCCGACGCGGAGATCACGGTCACTCCGGTCGACGCCCTCGCCCTGAGCGCCGAGTACCACCTGTTTCGACCCATGTTCGACGCCGCCTCCATCTTCAACGTGTTCGACCTGGCCCCGCGGAGGGATCTGGGCGGACGCCTGGAGGTCTTCCCCCGCGGGAAGATCTCCGTCGCCACCTGGGCGTACGCTCGGATGGCCGACCATAGCGCGGGCCTGAGCGGCGAGGAGATCGACGCAACCGTCTCCGGGGTCGGCGGGGGATTCGGAGGCAATTACAGAACCCTCTCCAATCGTTTCTCGTCCAGGATAAGCGCCCTGCGGGAATGGGGAGAGAGCAGGATGGGCGCCGAGATAGGCGGCGGACACGGATTCGTATCCGGACGCCTCTGGCTTGGTTTGAGGTTGTCATACTGGCACATCGACGATGACTATTCCGAACGTTTCAGCGGAGATCTGTTCGGATACATGGCCTCCGCTCGTTTCAGGCTATTGAAGGGAGCTCACCTGGTCGGCGAGCTGGAAAACTATTTCAGCGAGGGAGAGGATCCACGGGTCGTCGTCCTCGCTCTTTTGCAATTGGATCTGTGGAGATGATGCGAAACCGGATGGCATTCACGGCGGCTGTCGCGCTCCTTGTTGTGGGGATCTGCGTGGGGGCGACCGATCTCGAGGGAATTTCGCTGGAGCTCCTTCCCGTCGGGCAAACGTCGGTGGGAGATGTTCACGGGTTGCACGCCCCGGGGAAGCCCGCATGCATCAAGTGCCACCCCAGGGCTCTTACCTCCCGATGGGCCTCGGATCGGCTGGTTCCGGACATGAGCATTTGCGCGGAGTGTCACGAATCGGCCGTGGGGGTCACGGTGTTCTCCGAGATCACCGACGATTGCAGAAAATGTCACTCGAAACTCAAGAGCGGCGAGCGCCCGCAACGCGGTGAATATCCGCGCCCCAACATAAGGTTCTCACACAAGGCGCACAAGCCTCTGGGCTGCGCATCCTGCCACCAGGGGGCCTATCGAGGACTCAAGGATTCGCCCGGTCGCGACGTGGTGGAGATGAAGGCGTGTTACCGATGCCATGAGAGGGAATCCGGCGCATCGTCCAGGTGTCGCACGTGCCACCTTATACATCCCGACGGTCGTATGATCACCAGGTTCGGCGACGCCGTTCTGACTCCTCCAAACTGGTTGAAGGGCCCATCCCACGGGGAGGGTTGGGTCGGGCGGCACGCCCCCACCGCCGGGGCCGACTCGGATTTCTGCTCCTCGTGCCATCGGGAGAAGTTCTGCCAGGATTGTCACACGGGAAGGCTGCGACCCAGGAACGTGCACCCGGGAGACTGGATGTCCTCCCACGGCGTCAGCACGAGGATGGACAACCCCCGCTGTGCCGGTTGTCACAAATCCCAGTCTTTTTGCCTTACCTGCCATCGCCGGGCGGGGGTCGCGCCGGATTCCCCGTCAAAGGCAGGCCCGTCGAGCGCCGGGAGTTTTCACAAGAATCAGAGTCCCGCCAAGATCTGCAGGAGGGCGAGGTACGACATCGCCGCGTGCGTGTCGTGTCACTCCGAGAGTTCCTGCATCCAGTGTCACGCGGTCATCAACCCGCATCCGGCCGGATTCGCCAGGCGTTGCAAGCCACTCGTCATGAAGAACCAGCGGGCTTGCGTCAAGTGCCACTCGGATAGCATATGGAGGCGTTGCAAGTAGAGATGCTTGAATCCATAAATGTACTGATTGTGACAGCGCTTGGGTTGGGGTTGCTTCATACAACTATCGGCCCGGATCACTATCTTCCCTTTATCGTTCTGGGTCGATCCGAAGGCTGGAGCCTGAAGCGGACGCTTTTCTGGACGTTCGTGTGCGGCGTGGGCCACGTGGGATCCTCCGTCCTGGTGGGCGGGCTCGGGATCGGCCTGGGCTGGAGCCTGTCCGGAATGGAGTGGTTCGAGGGGATTCGCGGCGATCTGGCGAGCTATGTGCTGATGGGGTTCGGCGCGGTGTACATGTTGTGGGGGATCTTCCAGGCGCGCAGGGGAGGGCACACCCACGTTCATGTTCACGCGGACGGCACCGTCCACAAGCACGCTCACGATCATGACACGGGCGCGAACGATGACGGTCACGAGCGCGCGGCCCACGAGGATACCGGACACGTGAGGCAGCACCGGCGCACCCTCTGGGTTCTCTTCATCATCTTCGTGCTCGGGCCCTGCGAGCCGCTCATCCCGCTCCTGCTGGTTCCGGCGTCCGAGCACAGCGTCATGGGGATCGCCGCAGTGGCAGGTGTCTTCGCGGTAGCTACCATAGGCACGATGCTGACGGCGGTCACCCTCGGGTACATGGGTCTTCGCTTCGTCAACCTGGGCTTTTTGGAGAAGTATGTTCACGCCCTGTCGGGCGGAGCCATCCTGGTGAGCGGACTTCTCATCCGGTTGCTCGGCATCTAAGCTGGCCGCCATCATCTTCCCCTTCCCCTCGCAGGGGAAGGCCGGGATGGGGTCTAAGCCGGTCGCTTTGAGGGAAGCAGGCATTATTTGTCTTGCCCAACGTTTTGGGGACCTATATAAAATCGAATTCTTCAAACGAACCGGGCTCACAAGGAGCCCGGGCCGAAGCCGGATATGGAGGCACTAATTGAACGAACTCGCCAAGTATCTTTTCGCGAACCTGATTGTGGACTTCGAGGGAGAGGTCACGCCCGAGGCGGTAAGAGTATTTCTTCGAAAGGACGAGAGTCCCGTGGCCAGGGCCCTGATGCAGAAGATTATTGAGGAAAATGGTATCGACGATCTCCTCATCGCCGTTGCGGACTGCCTCAAGGAAGATCTCGCCGACGGCATCAGCCCCCCCGTCATCCGTGGACACCTCCTGGGCTATTCGGAATCTTGAGGAGTAATGAGTCCCTTGGCCCGCCTTGTCGTGCTCGTCGCCTTTTCGGCGGCGGTATCGATCGGTTGCGCGCCTCCGGATAAAGTCGATCCGGACGCGGCTCCTCCCCCCGGCCCCTACCCGGTGAGCGCCGATCCCGTCGAGGGGGAGGCGGGTGTCTTCATCGACAAGGTGCTCCGCACTGAGTTCAGCGACCATATCGATGGGCACGGCATCGCGAGATCCGCGTTCAGGCTGGGATCCGGCCCGGTGAGCATGTGGGTGATGTCCTATTACGATCCGGTTCGCGGGAAGCTCGTGGTCTGGCCGTCATCTCTCATGCGAAAGAACGCCGTCTGGGTGTTCGAGCTGAAGGAGGGCCTCACGGGTCTGGAGGGCAACCCGGTGGAGCCCGGGATCGTCACGTCATTCAGAACGGGCGAGGAGGCCGGCGACGACATGCCGTTCCCCTGGACCTACTACGACAACGATGTGGAGCACATCTTCAACGCCCGCTGCGCATCGTGTCACGGGGGCGCCTCGCCAATGGCCGGACTTTCCCTGGAGAACGCGGACGGCCTCTGGCAAACAGCCGTGAACGCTCCGGCGGACGGATGGTCCGGATGGGAGAGAATAGTCCCGTCCCGTCCCGGCGAGAGCTATCTCGTCTATAAGATCATCGGCGATCATCGCATTGTCGGGAAGCCGATGCCCAGGGTCTTGCTGGACGGCGAACAGGTCCAGCCGCTTTCCCAGAAGGAAATGGAGACCGTCTCCGACTGGATCGCCTCCGGCACCCTGCTATTCAAGCAGTGAGAAGAGAGGACTTGATGGACAGAGTGGACGAAGCGGCCCGATGTTCAGCCTGATCACCGATTGCCATGAAACCCTGGCATCGATCGTCAGCAGATAGTAGAGTAGGAAAATGACCATAATAGAGGCACCGGAAAGCGCTCGTCGTGTCTTGTTCGTCGATGACGACAATCTTATCCTGCGAGCGTTCAAACGCGACCTGTCCGGTACCGATTTCGTGATTTCCCTGGCCAATTCCGCCGCGGAAGGGCTCGTCGAGATCGAACGTCATCCCTATGCCGTGGTGATCTCGGATTTCAATATGCCCGGGATGGACGGCATCGAGTTCTTCGAGGAGGTCAAGCGGCGTAACCCCAACATCGTTCGCATTCTGACCTCGGGGATGGCGGATTTCAAAACGGCCATCGAGGTAATAAACCGGGTCGGGCTGTTTCATTTCGTGGTCAAACCCTGGGCTCGGGTGGATCTGATGGCTACGATCACGAGGGCAATAGAGCACTATTCCCTGACCGTAGAGAACCGTCGGCTGACCGAGCAGCTCGCTCAGAATGTGGGCGAGTTGCGGCAGCTGAACCACACCCTCGAGGATCGGGTACGGGACCGCACCTCCAGCTTGTTGCACGGCCTGTCCAATGCGCTGGACTTTCGGGATACGGAGACCCAGACCCACTCGCGCCGGGTAGCCCTCTATACCCGGCGGTTGGCCCGACAGCTCGGCATCGAGGGTGATGAGCTGCTCGCCATCGAACGAGGCGCGCTTCTCCACGACATTGGCAAGATTGGAGTCTCTGACACTATTCTGCTCAAGCCCGGCAAACTCACCGATGACGAGTGGGTCGAGATGCGCAAGCACTCGGAGCACGGTTACCGGATCCTCAAGGACAGCAACTTCCTCGGAGACGCCCGTCAGCTCGTGTACGAGCACCACGAGCGATGGGACGGCAAGGGCTATCCCAGGGGGTTGCGTGGAAAGGAAATCAGCATCGGGGCCAGGATGTTCGCTGTGGTGGACACGTACGATGCGATGACCACGGATCGTCCGTATCGCAAAGCGCTGTCACATTTGACTGCCATAACCGAGATCAAGGAGATGCGGGGCACTCAGTTCGACCCCGAGGTGGTAGACGCCTGGCTGGTCATCCCCCAGTCTGAACTCAACGAATTGTGCACGCAGATCGACCTGATTTTCGAAGAAGAAAAATGAAATACGCCACGCTCATCATAGAGGATGATGAGATCTACGCTCGCAGCCTGGATCGATTTCTGAGACACGAGGGGTTCGAGCCGACCATCGCCCACAGCGGCGAAGAGGGGCTCAAGCTACTGCCGGATATCCGGCCGGCGCTGGTGCTGGTGGATATCGGACTTCCGCATATGGACGGGATCGAGGTGATCCGACTGATCGCCGAGAGGGAACCGAGCGCCGTGTGTATCGTGGTAAGCGGCCAGACCACCGTGGAGAACACTGTCGCCGCCATGAAGGCCGGGGCCTTCGACATCATCCAGAAAAGCTCGGACGAGACTGAATTGCGGCTGCGTCGAGCCATAGAAACCGCAACCCTCAAGCGACGTGTCGCCCACCTGCAGAACCTGGGAAGATCGACCCCGGAGATTATCGGCGAGTCCCCCGAGATGCAGCGCCTGTCGAGGCGGATCGAGGAAGTGGCGGCTGCACCCTCCAGCACTGTGCTCATCGTCGGCGAGACCGGCACGGGCAAGGAGCTCGTCGCTCGGGCGGTGCACTCCCTGTCCGAACGCAGGGAAGAACCGCTGGTCACGGTTAACTGCGCGGCGGTGCCGGAGAACCTGATAGAGAGCGAGTTCTTCGGTCATGAAAAGGGAGCGTTCACGGGAGCGGATCGCGCAAAGACGGGCCTGTTCGAGGCAGCCCACGGGGGGACGCTGTTCCTCGATGAGATCGGCGATCTGGATCTCAGGCTGCAGGCGAAGCTGTTGAGGGTCATCGAGGAGCGGCTGATAATGCGGGTCGGAGGATCGAAGGAGATCAAGGTGGACGTGCGCCTCGTGGCCGCCACCAACCGGGATCTCGAGAAGCTCGTCGCCGAGGGCACCTTTCGGGAGGACATGTACTATCGTCTGAATGTCTTTCGCATAGACGCGCCTCCGCTTGCGAAGCGCGGCGGGGATGTGATCCTCCTCGCGCATCATTTCGTGGGCGAGTTCGCCGCGCAGATGGGAAAACGTATCACCGGGATCGAACCGTCTGCGGAACGTGCTCTCCTCGCCTATCCCTTCCCCGGAAACGTCCGGCAACTGCGCAACCTGATCGAGCAGGCGGTCATCCTCTCCCACGGTGGAAAATTGACCGTTAATCTATTCAGAGGCATCCACACGCCGATCACCGAAAACGAGGAATACGCCCCCCTCGTTTCCCTGCCGCCGCCGCCGTGCACAACGGAGGATTCCGGCGTGATGCTGGAGACCTTGCGAAGGCGTCAGGCGGAACTCGAGAGATTTGAACTCGATATCATCGACCGGGCGCTGGACGAGGCCAAGGGCAACAAGACCAGGGCCGCCGAGATCCTGGGGATGAGTCGCTATGCATTACAGCGTCGCATCCGCCACCTCGAGGATGTCCTGAAATAGTACCGCATCGTATTGTTATATTGATCCCTGTCACAATCCTGATGCCCGGACTCGCCTGGTTTCATTGGCCCGGGAGTTGCAATTACCCCTCCCGATGCCAAACACTAACGGACATTCTCCACGAATATTCCTCGCGAGCCTCGCTCTCATCGGCGTTCTCGCAATACCCATGTCAGGCTCGGCTTTCGCCATCCGGTTGACCGAGACAGGGGAGAAGGTTCGCTGGGAAAAAACGGAGATCGAGTTCGTTCTCGATGAGACCCTGTCCACTCTGGGGCCGCTCGAAGAGGTGGAGAACACCATCATCGACGCGTTCGACACCTGGATCGACATGACCGGTCTGCCGCTGAGATTCAGCTTCGTTCGAGGGATCTGCGACGCCCCCGGGTACCGGGAGGGAGAGGCCAACCTCAACTGCATCATGGTCCTTGACGACTACTGGGACGAGGGCAGCGATCCCGGCGCCACCGCCGTGGTATCGTACGGATCCTGGTCGGGACACATCAAGGACGCCGACATCGTATTCAACCTCGATTCGGTAAGCAATATCGACGATCTCGGCGCAAAGATGGATCGTATTCGCAACGTGGCTCTCCACGAGGTGGGGCATGTCCTCGGCCTCTCCCACACCGACGTCAACCAGGCCAGCATGTTCCCGCTCATGGACGATTCGATGGAGGGAACCGTGGAGTTGCATGACGACGACATAGACGGCGCCACGTCGCTCTACGAGGGCCTTGGTACCGATGTCGGCCCGATGGGCTGCAGCGTTGTCAATGTGGCTGCAACCGACTCTCCCGAACCTGCCTGCTGGTTGATCATCACCGCTCTCGGTCTCCTGTGGCGTGTCCGCCGCGGGTAGACTTTCCCATACCCTGCCACTTCTCTGCCCTCACCTCTCCGATGTACCTCGGAGGGGTGCCCGTCTAACCCCATCCCGGCCGGCCTACTTGCGCGGCGTGCGCCCTCCGCTCGTGTTTTTCGTGCGCAGGCCGCCCGGGTGTGCGGTTCCCGCACGAAAAAAGGGAGTTTCAAAGGCACATCGATGCAATGATGAATTCCGGACCTGGCACCCAAATTGCTTGGATAGTGAGAGTATCAATAATGGTCGTTTGAAGAATGAGAGGTTAGTTCATGGTTCAGTCATTCTGTTTCGTTGGAGATCCGGGATCCCGCAAGCTCGATATGTTGCACTCCATTCGCGACGCCGGGCTCGATCCCGTGCGGGTGGAAGCGTCCGGCGAGGCGATCGCGGACCTTTGCGAGGAGCGCCCGATGGCCATCGCGATCGGGTCGGATGTGGAGGACAGATCAGGGCTCATGGCCGCCGTTCGTCAGCACCGGGCGTTGGATCCCGTGCCGCTCCTGGCATGCCTCGATATGCAGACGCCCCGGGAGGTCGAAAGGGCTTTCGCAGACGGCGCGGATGACTACCTGGTCGTTGGGGAGTGCGAACAGCTTACGACACTGGTCGAGGTCCTCCTGAATGCGGACATATGGAACATCGTGCGGGCGCCGGCAGGGATGGTCGTGCTTGCGGAGAGCCGTCGCGAGGAGAGGATCCGCCTGGGGCACGTTCTTCGTCGAAACGGTTTCGATATTCACTACGCTTCGAATGTGACCGAGCTCGAAGAGGCCGTGACCGAACTCGAACCCCGAGCGGTAGTCGCCTCCCTCGACCTTCCCGGCAACTCGATATTGGCCACCATGCACAGGGCTGCCGCTGTTCCGGACTCGTCCCCGTGGATCCTGCTGGATCCGGGCCTGCCGGATCGGCGACTGTCGGACGCCGACGTGCTTTCCTCCACCGCGGTGCTGAGAATCGACGACGACGCGGAGCGCCTGACCTTCCTGATGAACGAGTTGCTCACTCCGGCGCCGCCCATGGCCCGCCGAACACCGAGGCTCCTCTATGGTACGCCGGTCGCCTACAAGGCGACCGTGAACGGCAAGCTGTTCCACGGGTACAGCTACAACGTGAACCGAGGCGGGGTGTTCGTCCGGTCGCTCACTCCGTTGCCGCGCCAGACCCTCATCCGGATGCGGTTTCGCCCGCCGTTCGGTCGCGGAGAAGTCGCCGGCCGGGCTCAGGTGATGTGGGTGCGAGGATTTGCCGAATCGAACGGCGCCGCTTCACCCCCCGGCATGGGTGTCCAGTTCGTGGATTGGGACGTGGCCGACAGGGCGGGGTACGAGGCCGGGTACGGAGCTCTGCTGGAGCAACATGAACGAGGCCTGCCGTCCCCCCCACCCGAGAGGCATGATCAAATGCCGATCACCTGCCACCCCCCCTCCATGGAGGCATGATCAAATGTCGATAACCTGCCATCCCCCCACCCGGGAGGCATGATCACATGTCGATAACCTGCCGTCCCCCCCACCCGAGAGGCATGATCACATGTCGATCACCTGCCACCCCCACCCCGGTGACGCGTAAATAACGCGGGTTTTCACCTGAAATGCGTCCGGAGGCTCTTATTCGTCCGATCCCTCGGCGGAGCGAACGCGCTTTGCGCGCGGAAAGTGGCGATTTGCTTTCTTTTTTCCGACCTCGGCCACCAGGAGGCCGAAGGTTTTCTCCATTGCGGTGTCCCACTCGTCCTCCGCCGCCTCCCGATCCGTTCTGGCCATGAAAAGGGCCGTCCGGGCCTCGGCCACCCTGTTTACCTCCGTTTCTTCAGTTGTAATGATTGAATGCGCAATCTAAAGTAGTTGTTAAGAAAAATCTATGGCGGGAACATGAAAAACGAAAAAAAGACCGAGGCCGAGCTCATCGAGGAACTGGGAGAGGCCAGGCGTCAGATCGCCGAACTGAAAGACGCCCATGCCCGGTTCGAGCAGGCGGAGGAGCGTGTAAGGCGCCTCAACATGGTGCTGCGCGCTGTTCGCAACGTGAACCAGTTGATCACCCAGGAGAAGGATAGAGATCGGCTACTCAAGGGCGCCTGCGAAGTCCTAACCGAGGACCGAGGTTATTTAATTGCATGGATCGCGTTTCTGGACGAGAAACAAAGGGCGACCGCCGTGTTTGAGTCCGGCATAGGAGCGAGCTTCGAGCCCATGGTCGAGCGGCTCAAACGAGGAGATCTGACCCATTGCGGGAAAGAGACGCTCAGACAAAAAGGAGTGATCATCATCCATAACCCATCGACCGAATGCGGCGACTGCCCGCTTGTCGGTCAATACACGGGAAGAGGAGGGCTGTCGGCAAAACTGGAGTACGAAGGCAAGGTCTTTGGAATTCTGTCTGCGTCCATCCCGCTGGAATTCTCCGGAGACGAGGAGGAGCTGTCTGTTTTCGAGGAAGTCGCCGACGATATCGCCTTTGCCCTGCACAACTTCGAAATCGAAGAAGGGCGCAAACAAGCCGAGCAGGCGCTGCTAGAGGGTGAATCACTGTTACGGCAGGTTATCGACACCTCTCCCTATTGCACATATGTCAAGGATCGAGAGGGGCGCTATCTCCTGGTTAACCAGCGGATGGCAGATATGCATGAAACCACTCCCGAAGCGATGGTTGGCTTGACAGACCTGTTCGTGGCTGAAAAATGGCTGACCGGCGACGCCGAAATTAAGGAATACAGGGCTGCCGAGCTGGAGGTAATCGACAAGCAGCAGATGAGATTTATTCCAGAAGAAGAGTTTACCTTTCGGGATGGTACCAAACGCTGGTTCCAGACCACCAAGTCACCTATTACATTGAAAAACAAGCAGGATTATCTGATGAGTGTCTCCGTGGACATCACCGATTACAAGCGGCTCCAGGAGCAACTCCTCCAGTCGCAGAAGATGGAGTCGGTGGGTCGGTTGGCGGGTGGCGTGGCCCACGATTTCAACAACCTGTTGACCGTCATTCTGTCGTCGTGCTCGTTCATGGCCGATAGTCTGCATGAAGAAGACCCGCTGCTACAGGACGTGCGCGAGATCAAGTCCGCGGGCGATCGCGCCGTGGCGTTGACGCGGCAGCTCCTCGCATTCAGCCGTCGGCAGATACTCCAGAAGGAGGTGGTTGATTTGAACCTGACCCTCAAGAACCTGGACAAGATGCTCCGGCGCCTGATCGGCGAGGACATCGACATCGCAACCGAGATGGACCCAGGCATATGGAAGGTCGAGGCAGACCCGGGGCAGATCGAGCAGATCGTGATGAATCTGGCGGTCAACGCCCGCGACGCCATGCCGGGGGTGGGCAAGCTGACCATCGAAACCGCGAACGTCGTGCTGGACCAGGAGTATGCGCGCAACCACATTGATGTCACGTCCGGTCCTCACGTAATGTTGGCGGTGAGTGATACGGGCTGCGGCATGGACGCCGGGACAAAGGCGCAGATCTTTGAGCCGTTCTTCACCACCAAGGAGAAGGGCAAGGGCACCGGGCTCGGCCTCTCCATGGTCTACGGCATAGTCAAGCAGCACGGGGGCAACATCTGGGTCTACAGCGAGCCGGGCAAGGGCACGATTCTCAAGATCTACCTGCCGAGGTCAACGGCAACGGAGAAGACTGCCTCCAGGGCCCCGGGCACGGTCGGAGACACACGCGGCACCGAGACCGTGTTGGTGGTGGAGGACGAGAGGGCGGTGCTGAAGCTGGCCGTGCGGGCACTAAAGCAGAAGGGCTACAATGTGCTTGCGGCGCGAGACGGGCTGGAGGGACAGACCGTGGCAAATGCGCACGAGGGGCAGATCCACCTGCTCTTGACCGACGTGGTGATGCCCAACATGAGCGGCAAGGAGATGGCCGAAAAGTTGCTGGTCACACGGCCGGATCTGAAGGTGCTCTACATGTCCGGCTACACCGACAACGCCATCGTGCACCACGGTGTCCTCGACGAGAGTACCCACTTCGTGCAGAAGCCCTTCGGCGTGGACGCGCTGGTCCAAAAGGTCCGCGAGGTCCTGGACGATCGCCTGCACACCGGCTGAACAAAAAGGGTTCATCTTTACCGGTTTGTTGACCTGCCGGGCAACGCCAAATAGGATTCTTTTAGTGAAGAAAATGTTACCCAATCTCATTTCCTATATCGGCGCGGCGGTGTTCGTGATTTCGACGGTGGCCTACGTGATGTGCTCCGGTGCGAAGGGAGGGCCCGCGCCCGTGTCGTCCCGCGCCATGGAAGGGATCATCGATGTAAGCGAGCTCACTCCATCCGAGACCAAGCGCCTCGACAAGATCCTCAACTCGGAAGTATCGCCCTGCGGGGACGACATCAGCCTCGGGTTGGCCCTGTACAACCCGGAGTCCTGTCCCCTGGCGCCCATGGCGTTCGATTTCATCATGGGGATGCTGACTGAGGACTACAATGTCGAGGAGATCTCCGCAGCCTACATGTTGCGTTATGCGGCGCTGAAGGGCCTGGAAATCTCCGTGGACGGTTCTCCGCGACGGGGTCCAAAGGACGCGGCCGTGACCATCGTGGTGTTCTCCGATTTCCAGTGCCCTTTTTGCTCCAGGGCCGCGGAACAACTGGATCGCATAGCCCGCGCCTACCCGGATCACGTGGAGATGGTGTTCAAACATTACCCCATCGGTACTCACAACGTCTCCGAGCAGGCCGCGCGCGCCGCTTTTGCAGCACATCGGCAGGGCAAGTTCTGGGAGATGCACGACACGCTCTTCTCGGCATACGGGAGCCCGCTCACCCTGGAGCGGATGGAGGCGATGGCCGTGGGCCTGGGGTTTGATCTGGACGAGTTCATCGAGGACATGGGATCCACCGCCGCCACAGCGGTCATCGAGGCCGACCATCGCCTGGGGGAGGAACTGGGAGTCGACGGAACGCCATACGTTTTCGTGAACGGGAGGCCTCTGGCGGAGGGCACGCGGGGGTTGGAGGAACGAATTCAGGAGGAGCTCATCAGGTATCTGGTCCTCTCCGGAAAACACAGTAAATAGAGGTAAAGACTGAGTAATCTGCCGGCCGCAACTTGGGATTGCAGTCTGTTTTCGAGCCCATCACAGTAGGCCTATTGCCCCAATGACATTCCAATAATCTTTATGACAATTGGGTGACAATCGAGACATTTAGTTCGGTTATCAAGGGGATGGATATCGGGAAAAATCCTTCGCGGGAAGACCGCGACAACGGAGGATAAAATGCTCGAAAACGTTTTGATCGGGTGTTATCTGAGTATCCTGGGATTGCTGGCGATCTACGGTTTCCACCGAAGCCAGCTTGTGTTCCTGTTTTTCAAGACCCGCGAAAAGGTCCCTGTACCCATGGGCCGATTCGAGGAGAAGGATCTTCCGAACATCACGGTCCAGCTGCCGCTCTTCAACGAACGATACGTCTGCGAGCGTTTGATCGGGGCGGTGGCGGAGTTTGACTACCCCATCGACAAGCTGGAAATTCAGGTCCTCGACGACTCCACCGATGACACCACTGAAATCGCACGCAAGAAGGTGTACGAGATAGCCGAGCGGGGGTTCCGGATCTCCCTGATCCACCGGACGGATCGCAGCGGATACAAGGCCGGAGCTCTGGAGAACGGGCTACGAACTGCCAAAGGCGAGCTGGTCGCAGTGTTTGACGCGGATTTTCAACCTCCTCCGAGCATCCTGAGGGAAACTGTCGACTTCTTTGTCGATCCCAGGGTGGGAATGGTCCAGGCCCGCTGGGATCATATCAACCGCAAGTACTCCATGCTCACGCGCATCCAGTCGCTCATGCTCGATGGTCATTTCGTCATCGAGCACGGCGCAAGGCAACGGTCGGGGCGCTTCTTCAACTTCAACGGCACCGCCGGGATATGGAGGATCTCCACCATCCACGATGCCGGGGGATGGGAGCACGACACCCTTACCGAGGACATGGATCTCTCCTACCGCGCCCAGCTTCGGGGTTGGAAGTTCCTCTATCTTCCGGATGTGGTGGCGCCGGCCGAGATCCCGGTGGAGATGGCGAGCTTCAAGTCGCAGCAGCATCGTTGGGCCAAGGGCTCCATCCAGGTGTGCAAGAAGATGTTGCCGACCATCTTAAGGGCCGACGTGCCGTTCAAGGTCAAGATGGAGGCGTTCTTCCACCTGACCAATAACTTCGCCTACATCCTCATGATCCTGCTGGCGTTGCTGCTCATGCCCAACTTGCTGGTTCGCACGGAGCACGGTTGGAGGGAGGTGCTTCTCATCGATCTTCCCCTGTTTATGGGAACCACGTTCTCGATCGGTACGTTCTACGTGGTGGCCCACAAGCAGCTATACGGCACCCCGTGGCAAGCCATCGCCAGGGTACCCCTGCTCATGTCCCTCGGGATAGGGCTCTCCATCAACAACGCCAAGGCGGTCATCGAGGGCGTCTTCGGGCATGAGACTCCTTTCGTGCGCACGGCAAAGCACGGGGTCGAGTCCAATGACGGCAGCTGGAAGAAGAAGAAGTACCACGCCAAGAAGGGGATCGTTCCCCTGATAGAGCTGGCCTTTGCCGCGTACTTTATCTTCACCATCTACATAGCCGTCGTGGGTGGGCACTGGGTTTCAATTCCGTTTTTACTCCTCTTCCTGTTCGGATACCTCTACGTCGGGATGTTTTCCATATACCAGAAAAGGTAGAAGTCCTTTTTCAGATCAACGGGAAGAAAGCCACTCGGTTTGTGCGTAGATCCGAATATAGCGGTATAATCACCGTCTAAGAAATGACGGAGGTGTGTCATGAACTATGTTGTTAAGTTCACCATGCTCGTTCTGAGCGTGGTACTGATTTTGGGGTGGTCATCGGTATCGACAGCACAACCGGGAGGGAAGAAAAGAGAAGACAAACGCTCGGCCGTTGTCAAGAAGTCATCCAAACCCAGCAACTCCGGCGCCGCAGCAAAAAAATCAAAGCGCAAGGTCAAGCCCGCGCGCAAATTATCCAAACCGACCCCTCCTTCTCACCGCGAGGTCTCGAAGAGTAGAACCGGATCCAGGCGGCCCGGGGCGTCGTTTCATCCCAGATCCGTGCGGCCCAAGGCGTCGTCTCATTCCAAGGGTGGAAGCAAAAAAGGAAAATCCGTACGTAGAGACAGGCACGCGGCTACCAGGCGAAGCCATGGGGTTTCGTCGAAACGCGATGGCAACAACAGGATCCATCCTACCGCAAGGGCGCCCGTGCCCGTTGCGTCAAGGGCTCACATTCCATCAACGCTGAAGCGAGGCGGACGATCTTTTACCCAGGAGCCGGTCACCCGTGACGGGGAAATAGTTGTTCGACGCACGAGCGTTCACGTCAAGGACACTCATCACCCGGTAACGGTCCACTACTATCATCACTACTATTGGGGACACACATATTACTACTGTTACATCCATTACTGGCCGTACGCGCCATGGTTCTGGGGTTTCTATTTCTCTCCATTCCCTACCCCCTGGGGGTATACATGGGGTTGGATTGGAGCCCCCTGGTATCACACATGGGGCTGGTACTATTATCCGTATCCAAGTTACATCGGCCCCTCGTACTGGGTCACCGACTACATGCTCTCGAAGACGTTGGAAGAGGAGTATGAGCGAGGTTACCTCGCGGGTCAGGAATCGGTCGGCACCCCGATTTCGGAGCCTGTAAAAGAGCAGTTGCGTCAGCAGGTGGATGATGTCGCCAGGGCTTTCGAGGCGGATGGATGGATCGATCTCGAGCAGGTTCTGCAGGACCCGGACTATCTCTTTGTCGTCGATACGCCGCTTTCGGTCACGACCGCAGACAACACCACATGCAGACTCACAGGCGGCGATATCTTCAAGTCCGCGGCACCGGGCGATCCAGACGTCCCGGTAGCTTCCATGGAGATCGTGACGTCGAAGAGCATGGATTGCCCTGCCGGTTCGATGGTCAGCGTTTCCTACACCGACCTTCAAGAGATGTTGAATTCATTCGGTGAAAAGGTCGATGACGGCATGAACGAATTGCAGAAAAATCGCGATGAGCAGGAAGTAAACGGCCCGTAACCTTGACCTGGTGCCTCGTTTCAATCCTCTTGCAACCGGAATTTCCTCATGGTACATCCGGCTAGCCCTGATGAGGGGCCTTGAGGCCCTGACAACGGCAACCCGAGAATCCGCCAGGCCTTGACGGGAGCAACGGTATCGGAGATTGCCGGGTGTCGGGGCCGCTTTTTTTATCTGGCCATGAACGAGAGCAAAGACAGGGATGCCACTTTTCTTACGGGCCTTCCACGCCTTCTGGCGCGGGTCGCCGCGCTCACGTTGATCGTCGCGGCGCTCGCCTCCTTGTGGCGGTTCTTCGCGTTACAAAGCCCATCGTCGCCACTACACATGGGTCCGCTGAGAGGGCCGATCGAGTCCCTTGCGGATGGCTGCTGGATCGCCGGTTTCGGCGGCATGGCCATCGCGGCGATAATTCCGAGACTCGGCGCCGATCATCGTCTTGCGAAACGCGTGTGCCTTTTACTGCTGGTCGGTTGGGGAATCATGCTCGTCGGGCTTGTCGCCGGCGCCTTCCTCGGAACCAGCGGAACACAGGTGATCAAGGCCTATCCCCGCACCGTTGCCGTCCTGTTCATCAAGCTCATCGGCTTCGTCTTCGTTCTGGTGGGTCTGCTACACCTGGCTGTCGCCGTCTTCAGAAGCGGTCGGGGCGGCTTGCGCGGTTGATTTACGTTCTTCGTCGATATCGAAGTGACACATGGTGAAGTGATCGGGCGAGCATTCCCTGGTCTGCGGCACTATGAGCTTGCACTGCATCTTCGCATGGGGGCATCGGGGGTGGAAATGGCATCCCTTCGGAGGGTCCAGGGGCGAAGGTGGTTCTCCGGGAAGCACCCGCGCCCGATTCCGGTCGTCCGGGTCCTGTGAGAGGGTGGATGCCAGCAGAGCGCGCGTGTAGGGATGCGCCGGTTCTTCGAACAGTGTCTCGGTGGGGGCGGTCTCGACGATGCGGCCCAGGTACATGACCGCCACGCGCTTGCAGATATGGTGAACCAGCTCCATATTGTGCGTGATCACAAGAATCGCCACGTTGAGTTCCCGTTGGAGGTTTGTCAGAAGGCTCGTGATCTGGGCCTGGCTTGTCAGGTCCAGAGAGGTGACGGGCTCGTCCGCAACGATGAACCTCGGCTCCACGGCAAGGGCGCGGGCGATGGCGATGCGCTGGCGCTCGCCCCCCGAGAACTCGCTGGGATGCCTGTCCAGGGCAGAGAGGGGCAGACCGACCATGTTCAGCAGCGCTGCGATGTGAGCGTTGAGCAGCCTGGTGGACAGCCGCTTGCTGTGCACACGGATGGCCTCCGCCAGGGTTAAGTACACGGAGAAACGGGGGTTGAGACTCGACGCGGGATCCTGAAAGATCATCTGCATATCACGCCGTTTGCGCCGCAGCGCGCCCCCCTTCAGGCGAGTGATGTCCTTGCCGTCGAAGAGGATCTTACCCGCGGTTGGGGTCTCGAGCCTGATGAGCAACCTGCCGAGGGTGCTCTTCCCACAACCGGATTCACCCACGAGTCCCACCGCCTCTCCGTGTCCTATCACGATGGACGTCCTGTCCACGGCGCGCACATACCTGGCTCTTCCGCCTCCCGCCCTCAGACCGGACCGTGCCGAGAACAGCTTGCTGACCTCCCGCGCCTCGCACAGCGGGGACGTGTTCTTCTCGGCCTCAGTCATGTGGCCTCACGAACAGGAGGCAGCGCACACTGTGATCCTGGTCGACAAGCACCATGGGCGGAGGCTCGAGGCGGCAGATATCCACGGCCCGCTTGCAGACGTCCGCCAGGGGACAGCCCGTCATTGCGGAAGTGTCCGCCGGGATGCTCGATGTGAACGCCGCGAGTTGATCGCCCAGCACAGCCTTGCGAAGTGACGGCCTCGCGTCGAGGAGAGCGCGTGTGTATGGGTGCAACGGTGATTTGAGTATGTCGTGGACGTTGCCCTCCTCGACCACCAGACCCGCGTGCATCACAGCCACCCGATCGGCCAGGGAAGCCACGACGCCGATATCGTGGCTAATGAGCAACACGGACATGCGGAGGTCTTGAATCAACCTGGACATGAGGTCCAGGATTTGCGCCTGGACGGTCGAGTCCAGGGAGGTAGTGGGTTCGTCCGCCAGGAGGAGATCCGGCCGGCAAGCAAGGGCCATGGCGATGACGACCCGTTGTCGGGCGCCGCCCGACAGCTGATGAGGATAGTTATTGTACCTGCGTCGTGGGTCGGGGATTCCTACCATCTCCATCAGGGCGATGACCTGCTCGTGGGTACTTTTTCTCGCAAGGCCCCTGTGTACGATCAATGTCTCGCCGATCTGTTTCCCGATGGGCATCAGGGGATTGAGGGACGTGCCCGACTCCTGAAAGATCATGCCGATTCGATCGCCGCGAATTTCTTGTAGTCGGTCTTCCTTGAGGTCGAGCAGATTCTCGCCGTTGAAGACGATGCTCCCGGCGCCCAGGGTCGCCGCGGCTGGCAACAATCCCAGGGTGGCGAGAGCGGCAAGTGTTTTCCCAGATCCCGATTCTCCCACCAGGGCGAGGGTTTGTCCGCGCCGTACATCGAGGGATAGACCGTTCAGGATGTATTTTTTTTCGCCGTTCAGCTCGAAATAGACTGTCAAGTCGCGGATTGACATGATGGAAGTCGTTTCCGGCATGGGCGCAATGGTACCCCATTCGAGATTGCACAACGAATATTATGTGTTTTGGTGACCTGTTTTACGTACTAAAATCACTTGTTTTGCATTATCTGGTTCTAAATGGTGGATCGTAATCGGTGTGGTAATGTTAATATGTAGTTGCATAACAAAAACATGAAGTGTTAACGGGATCGATTTGCGGGGGAGAAATGCTCGGCAGTTTAGTGATTATTAACAAAGGGAGAAGAAAATGAAAAAACTCATTGCTTTGCTGGTTCTGGCCATTGGGATGTGGGGTTGCGGCGGAGAGGCGCCGATGATCTTCGACGGAGGAACCGCCGACACCGACACGGACACGGACGGCGACACGGACGGCGACACGGACAGCGACACGGACAGCGACACGGACACGGACACCGACACCGATACAGACACGGACACGGACACGGACACCGACACGGACACGGACACGGACACGGACACCGACACCGACACCGACGGTGACGATTGCGCCGATCCGCATATCGCAACCGTGGGGACGAACAGCGGCAATTCCTCGAGCCAGAGCGATTCCTACGCCATCAGCGGCTGTAACGACCAGGGTGGTAACGACGAGGTGTGGGAGTTCACGGCGCCGTCAGCCGGAACGTACTCCCTCTCGGTGGTCACGGGTGGGTTCAATGTTGTCATGATGGTATGGGACACCACTTGCGGGGACGCAGGAACATTCGAATGCTTCAATCCCCAACCCGACAGTTCGACGGTAATGGGAGTGGTGGATTTGGGAGCCGGCGACACCATCTGGATTCTCGTGGATGACGATGATTTGGGCGGAGGGGGAGGTTCCTACACCCTGACCATCGATCAGGTCACTTTCCAATCCGGCGGGGATACTTGCGCGGGCACACTCACGGCATACAACGGACTCAACTACGGCGATATGTCAGGTGAGAACGATGATTACGAGGGCTCTTGTGAAGGCGGCGCGCCACCCCCGAGTGGGCCGGATCAGGTGTGGGAGTACACAGCCACACAAAACGGTACGCTTCATGTGGACATGTATACCGATGTTGGCGGCGGCGGATTCCCGTGCACACTTTACTTCCAGAGCCTCTGCACCGATACGACCTCCGAGCTCGATTGCGAAAACGCCGGCGGCGGAGACAATTGCTCCATCTTCGCATCGGTCAGCAACAGTGATACGGTTTACATCTTCGCGGATACAAACAACACCGGAGTGCTGGGTGGCCCGTACATACTTGATGTCTGGATAAATTAGTTGCCCGACTTGACAGCGGGAATGTCCACGTCTCCAAAGGCCTTCGCAAGCGCGGCGATCTGTTCACCCTCTCCGGTGACGGGGATCCACCCGCCCAGCCGGATATCGCCGGAAAAGACGGCAAAGGTGCTCATGGCCGGCGGCAGCGCCGCGTAGGGCGCGAGCGCCTCGGGGAAGTTGCGCGCCGGGACGATGATCGAGCGGCTGTAGGATCCCCAGTTGTCATCCGAATCTGCGAAGGACGAGTCGGCGGTGAACTGGTAGTGGATCGTCAGCCCCACGCCGGGAAGAAGGCCGGGCTTGATGGTCGTCAGACCGAGATCTTCCGGGCGATCCACGGTCACCAGGTTGTCCGCGCGAACCTCGTTGAAAGCGGCGGTCTGCTCCTCCCCCAAGATCTTGGCGCGCTCCTCGTCTGTGAGGATCTCCACCGTTTCGCGGCTAGCAACATCGAACACGGTGAATCGGGAAGACCAGGAGTTGTGGGCGGCGCCGCAGGCCAGGATCTCCTCGCCTGAGCGAATGAAGAGATATGGTCCGACGGATGCGGTGACCGCGGAGCCGAACGAGTGATACGTGAAGGCGGGACCTTCTTCGTCTGCCGTATCCGCAAGAGGGACCGGGGACAACTCCTCGCCGTTGCGCAGGTTGACCAGGACGATAATCTCTCCCGTTGCTGTTTCATCCGACACCGGGCAAGGGCCTTCCATTCCATCCTCGGTCCACGTCTCGCAATCGCACAGGGGCAGGTCGACTGTTCTGGTTTCGATCTCCCATATCCCGTCGGTCATCGGAAACAGCAGACCTTCGCGGGATGCCAGAATCACCGCGCCGAACCGGTTTCCCCGAAGCCAGTGGGAAGTGATTCGATCCTCCCGGTCCATGGTCCAGATCAACACGTCCTGCGTCGGTTCGTTTGCAACGGCCAGGGCTGCTCCGACCGCGACGGCGGCCTCGTCGGGGTCGCCCTGTCTCGATGGAGATCTGGAGCCGCACGCGAGATGGAGCAGGAACGCCGACAGGAAGAGCGGCAGATACTTGAAAGGGCCGGCGTTGTTCATCTCTTGACCTCGCTTCAGAGTCCCGGAGGGTAGTGCATAAGAAGCACTGGCAAAAGCGGTTTCGACGATGTTAAAATTCCATATTAGTTTTTTTCTGCATAAGGAGGGCGAGATGAGAAAATCGGCTTGGTTGTCAGTCGCCTGTTCCTGATCAGCAGCGTCAGGAATTCTCCGGGTTAAACCAGGTAGAAGTGCAACACGAGCCTGACGAAGGGTACCACCGGCCAGACATCGGGATTTTCTGTCCCCTTTTTGGCGACTTTGCCTATCCAGTCCTCGACGACCGGATGGTAAAGAATGCCCAGCTCGCCGCCCCACGAAAAGAACCCCTCTTCATTGAGTATTTCAAAGCCATAGCCCAACATGAAGAATGGGCCCTGCCCGACGTTCCAGCCTGCCCGAAGCGGGATGTAGTGGTTCCGGTGCAGGTAAAGCAAAACCGCTCCGCCGGGGGAGATGATCTTCCAGCGGGTATCGCTGTCGGTCATATCGTCCGTGTACCCTGAGATGATTGGGAAACCGGTGGGGGGGGTCCATCCCACGCCCGCCTCCAATCCGATCCACGGTAGCCCGGGGGCGCCGGTCGGAATACGTCCCCGCACATCCAGCGCGGCGATGCCGTATCCGCCCATCGTTCCGAACCCGAGCGCAAAGTGGCGCGTCTGGGGATCGGTTTTCTCCTCCATGATCTTGGGCTTCTTGTACCCGTTATCCGATTCCATCTCATTGCCGGTGTCTTCACCTTCCGCCGCCGCCTCGAGGATCGGTTTGTTCTCGACCGGTTCGGGTTCACCCCGGATCATGCGGGCCGCCTTCTCCGCCTGTGCCCTTACCCCGGCGTTCGCGTCGTACGTCCCCAGATGATCGAGCAGATCCAGGTTGTCCTGGGCGTGCAGTGTTCCAAGGGCGCGGCACGCGGCCTCTCTGACCTCGGCGGACGAATCATCGCGCGCCATCGACGCGAGCTTCCCTTTTGCCGACGCGAGGCTCGTAGCCTCCACCTCGGCGATCGCGGTCACCCTGATCGCGGGGTCTGAATCAAAGAGGCCGTCCGGTAGCCTTTTGGGAGTGGAATCCGCAGCGTGTGCAAAGAAGCTCACAGTGACGAATGCCGTCAGCAAGGCCAGGGTGCACGAACAAGGTTTTGCAATCATGTTAACCCCTTATTTTTCTACACCTCCATGTTGGAAAAGCAACGGCTTCGTGTCAAGCGTCGGGATGCCGCCGTCAGGTCCCGGGACGTTCGGCCAAGTTTGACTCGTTCTCGAGAAGGAACCATGATGGACTCGTATCCGGGGTCAATTATGATAAGCCATCGTCTTCATGGTAGAAAAATTGACCACTCGGTGATCGACAGCGTACCAAATGATCAAGGAGGTTACTATGTTCAGATGCCTGAAATACTTGTTTTTCCCGTTTGTGATTGCGCTCGCGGTGGTGGGTTGCAAGCCCGACTACCCCAATTGCAAGAAGGACTCGCACTGTCACGAAGGTGAATACTGCGTCAACAATATCTGCCAGCAATGTCGCGATAACGGGGATTGTCCCGAGGGACAGGAATGTGCCGACGGTGCATGCAGGGACATCCCTTCCTACTGCCGGGGATCGGCGGATTGCGCCGAGGGCCAAATCTGTCGGGACAACAGATGCGGACCGTGCCTGTCTGCCGGGGATTGCCCGGAGGGAAGGGTCTGTCTTGAAGGCCGTTGCATCGAGGCAGAGTGCAAGAGCACGGATGACTGTCCCGCCGGGCTCTCCTGCGTCAACTACCAGTGTCAGGTGGACTCATCCGCCGCTGGCGGGATCGGCGCCGGCGATTGCAAGATCGAGCCCATTTACTTCGAGTTCGACTCTTCCGAGGTGACACCGCAGATGCGAGAGGTGCTTGCGAGCAACTACGAGTGCCTTCTCAAGCGCGGCGGGAAAGTGGTCCTCGAGGGTCATTGTGACGCGAGCGGAACGACCGAGTACAACATGGCCCTGGGCGACCGGAGGGGCGGAATGGCTCGCAAGCTCATGGGGGCGCTCGGGTTCGAGAGATCGAAGATGCGCGTGATCTCCAAGGGCGAGGAGGAGGCCGTCGGAGTGGGAGAGGACGGGCGCCGGGAGGATCGCCGTGTGGATTTCGAGTAGCCTGCCATGAGAAGAACTTCGCCGGCGGTAATCATTCTCATAACGTTGTCTTTGAATGGTTGTTTTCTGTGGACCAACAGGGAAGAAGGCGAGACCCTCAAACAGGATGTCCAGCATCTGAAGGACAGATTGGCCCAGGTGGAAAGCGAGACCGGCGAGGAGCGTCAGCGTCTCACCGAGATGATCGAGCGCGCCCGCACCGAGGTTGTCAACCTGGAGGAAACCCTCACTCGGGCCACGCGTATCCTCGCTCGCAACTCTGCGGATTTCGGCGCGGAGATGGAGGCGCTGAAGGATAGTATGAGGGCGGTGGACGGGTCGCTCGCCGAGATCGAGCACGAGATCGGGCTCATCGGCACGCGAGTGGACAATACCGACCGAAAGGTCAACGAGTTCGCCCTCGCCGCAGGGCTGGATCTGCCGGTGGACGAGTCCAAGGTCCCCGCAAAGGCAAAGGATCACTTCTCCATGATCCGGGACTCCCTCGCCGCCGGGAGATACGGGGAGGTTCGCTCACTGGCCAAGCTGTATCTCCAGCGATATCCCAATGACGGCAAGGCCGACGACGCCCAGCTCATGATCGGAAAATCCTATCTGGAGCAGAAGAGATGGGCCAAGGCGCTGGGCGCCCTGCGTCGTTTCACCGACAAATATCCCAAGAGCCCGTTGACCCCGGAGGTGCTCTACGAAATGGCGGGCGCATTCTACAAGCTCGGGGTTTGCAACGACGCGCGGATCCTGCTTGACGCCGTCACCTCCAGATACAAATCCAGCCCGTTTGCCAACAAGGCGGGCAAACTCCAGGCCGACATCAACAAGAACAAATACCGCTGTACGAGTTAGGGTGCGGTGGACGGAAGGGACTGTGGACAACATGGACGTTGTGGACAGAATGGACAGTGGACAGAATGGACTGCAACTTGAGTGATTCGGTATTGATTGGAGCGTCCACCTCGTCCATAACGTCCATGTTGTCCACTTGAACAGCGCCACAGCGCCCATTGTCCACTTGAAAAGCGCCCCTCTTGCGGCAGCCCCCAAGACTAAGGCGATATCTCCTTGATCATCTCGCGGATGGCGGCGGCGTCCGATTCGGAGGGTCCGGAGTCGAGGAATTCGCGGAGGAGTTTGACGGCTTCGGCCTTCTGGCCCATGGCCTTGTAGCAAAGGGCAAGGTTGTAGACGAGATCCGGGATCGGCAGGAAACTGTACGCCATGGCGAAGCGCTTGGACGCGGCCTCGAACTGGCCCACGTTGTACAGCTCCACCCCGAGACCGAAGAGCTGCTTGGCCTGATCGACGTTCTGCGCCTCGGGAACGACGCGCTGGTATTCGGCGAAGAAGTCCATGGCGGTGCCGAGCCTGCCGGCCTTCAGGTGCGCGAGCCCGATGTTGTATAAAATATCCGGATGTCGTGCGTAGGCGAACGCCTGCTGGAAGGCGTCGATGGCCCCCTCCCATTCCCCGCGCTCAAAGAGGCGCTGTCCCATCACGAAGAACCGTCTCGCCTCGTGGGACATCTTCGCGGCCCGGCTCTGTGAAAATATGCTCTTGCCCGCCTCCAGCAGTCGGATCTTCTCCTCTGCCGAGGCCAGATCCTCGCCCTCTACGAGCTTGGCGTACTTGCGCATCAGCTTGAGAGACTTGTCGAGCTTGTCGTTTCGAGCGTGGGCCCGCGCGGCCTCGTATAGCAATATGGGCTTTTTGGAGGTCCTGTACGCCTTCTCGAAGAACTTCGCGGCCGACGCGTGCTTCCCGACCAGGGTGGCCAGCCACGCCTGATCCAGGATGGTGCCCCTGGACTGGGATTTTCCCAGTGGAACGGCCTTCGCTGGGGGCAGGTCGGTGATCTTCCGGGTGGCGGCGTGGGCGGTCTGGGGCTCCGCGAGGAAGAGGGTCACCGCGATGGATCCGGTTTCGTGATCCGGGTGGTTTCCCTGGGCGACGCCGATGCCGATGAAGGCGAGGGCGGGGTCGCTCGTGCGCTCGGGCAGGATCACGGAGCTTTGGTCATCGGACACCTGGAAGAAGATGGTCACCCTGCCCAGCGCGAATTTCTTCGATTCGATGTCCGCCTGAGCTATTTCGATGAGACGATCGCTGGTCTCCTCCCCGGCCATGAATCGTTTGGCCATGTCCATTGCCGCCAGGTCCAGGTTCTCGTCCACTTTCAATGGGGGAACGTTGTTGAGGTCGCGCTTGCGGGCCGCCATGGAAACGATCTCGGCGTGGGCCTCATCGGGATTGATGGGCTCCATCACCCTGGCAAGGTCAAGGATCACGATCCGTTCGCCCCGATTCTGGGCAATTCCTATCCCCATGTGGGTGACCCCCGAGTGCGTGATCTTGCTGATTCCAAGAGGGTCGGCGATGAGATTCTTCGTCGCCTTGTCCACAGTGGAGCCCCTCGCTCCGTGTGAGAGGGCGAACCGGGCGTAGCAGCCCGACTTGATGATCCTTGGCAGGGGGGTCTCCTCCGACAACCCACCATCGGCGGACAACGCAGCGGCAGCGCGGTCGGCGGCTGTTCGGCTGAGAAACGGATCAATGATCAGGGGCGGCAGCTTCTCGTTGCCTCGAACCATGTTGATTTCTTCGGCGACAATGTTGATATCGGCCTGATGTTCTGCGCCGGACGAAGCCGCTCCGCAGCCCGTGCACAGAAACATAGAAGCGATCATTTGCGATCCAAAAATGCAAAGACCTATGAAAAAGTTGTACAATAATAAAAACCTTGCACTGGAAGTAATTACTTTTAGAAATGAAATCATGTTGACAAACTCATTTTTCAGGTGGTCGAGCTTTTTCTTCATTGTATTCATTGTGAGCTTTACGGCAAGGATTGGGAATGTCGAGGCTCAACAAAACGGCGAAGGGCTGTCGGTGGACACCTTCAAACCCTCGTCGAGCACCAACTCGATCTTCGAACTGACCCTGGTCGAGCCCAAGAAGCACCTGGAGTGGTCGGCGAGCGGTCTGGCTTTCTACAGCCACAGGCTTGTCAGGCGGGAGAGATTGGTGGAGCTGACCGGTGAAACCGACGAAATCGCCTATCCGGTAAACACGCGCCTAAACCTGGACCTGATGTTCGCTCTGGGGTTGTGGGATCTTTTTGAGATCGGCCTCGCGGTTCCCGTAATCATTTTTCAGACGGGGGAGGGGGGCGAACCGGACGGAAGCATTCAGCGGGCGGGGCTCGGCGACCCGCGCCTCGATCTGAAGGCGAGGCTGGTGGACGCAGGCGCGTTTCAGGGGGGGCTTGGCCTCACTGCGACCGCTCCTCTGGGTCATTATCTTTCGTCAGGCATGGACCTGCTCGGATATGTGGGCCCCACGGTTGAACCGAAGATCCTGGCGGACCTGACCATGGGTCCGGTCCTCATCGCCTTCAACGGGGGGTTCCTGCTGCGGCCCTTCGGCACGCTGGCCGACTACGAGCAGAACTACGCGGTGACCTGGAACGCGGCGGCGGCCTTTGACCTGAAGGATTTTATGGAACCGGGGGGATTGCGCCTGGCGGTCGAGACGAACGGGGAGGTGGGGATTGGCTTCCACTCCCTGGTGGAGACGCCCATGGAGGCCCTCGCCGGGGTGAAATACCGCACACAAAAAGACCTGATATTCAGCGCCGGCGCCGGAGGCGGCATCTCCACGGCGGTGGGGACGCCCGCGTTCAGGATTTTCTTCGGGCTGGCTTACGATTCGCTGAAGCGAAGCTGCCAGACGGGGCCCGAGGACTTCGACGGATTCGAGGACAACGACAACTGCATGGATCCGGACAACGATCAGGACGGGCTGCTCGACGAGATCGACGACTGCCCGAATTCCGCCGAGGACCTGGACGGTTACCAGGACGACGATGGTTGTCCGGACTGGGACAACGACGGCGACGGTGTGCCGGATCAGCTGGATAGTTGCCCGATGATCCCCGAGGACAAGGATGACTACGAAGACGAGGACGGGTGTCCGGAGGAGGGCCCGGGCAAGCCCACGGTGAAGATCACGGACACCCAGCTCTTGCTCTCGAGCAAGATTTACTTCGACTTCAACAAGGTAGTTGTCAACAAGGTCAGCTATCCCATCCTCGACGCGCTGGCGGAAGCTCTTGTCAGCAACTCTTACATCAAGAAGGTTCGGGTGGAGGGGCACACGGACAACGAAGGCACAGCAGAATACAACATGGACCTGTCGAAACAGAGAGCAAAGGCGGTGGTGGACTATCTCATCGACAAGGGCGTCGATTCGGCGCGGCTGGCGTTCGAGGGGTACGGCCTGACCATGCCCAAGGCGTCCAACCAGACGGAGGAGGGAAGGGCCATCAACAGGAGAGTCGAGTTTACGATATTAGATAAAGAATAGATGTATACGTAATTGAAATTATTGCATTAATCATCGGGGGAGCATTTTCGGCGAACACAGGATAATAATGTTATTGGTAAAATCCCCGGGTAATGGCGACTAATAGTATATGAAATTCACTACAGCGAAAGATGGCAACCCATGAATGTATTTAAAACCATAATATTCGCCACTGTCTTGACCTTGCCGGGGGTCGTCCTCGCAGAGCCCTGCCTGACTACGACGTATGCCTGGGCCGATCAGGACAACGACGGGATCCTGAACGGTACGGATCCGTGCTGCTACGTGGCTTCATTTCCGGGGGACACAACGGACGCCATGTGCAATGCGGCCGTGGCTGTCAACCAGGACATGAACGGCAACGGCGTCCCCGCGAACGCGGAGGGGAACTGCTGCGTCGAGCTGCACTATGATCATTGCTACACCATCGGCACGATGACGAACTGCAGTGTCGGCGAGCTGGTGCCGTGTGACAAGCTGCTCCTGTACAACGGCATGATAAACAGCAGCGCGATTACTTACAATTGCTCGATGGGCGATTGCATGTGCTTCACAGTGGGGGATTACGACGGGGATGGGTTCTTGGTGGGAGATCCGGGGCCCTTCGATAACTGCCCGAATACGACGGCCTCGAATCAGAGCAACTCCGACTCTGACATCTGGGGAGATCCCTGCGATGCCTGCAGCTTCTACCCCGAGTATGTTTTTGACTCATGCATCATGGGCGGCGCCGACTGCGGGATCGTGGGTGACTGCGCCGTGTGGGCGTTTCTGAGCGGCAACTCGATCGAGTGGGCATATCAGTGCACCTACCCGCCGGACTGGGACGGGGATTACGTCGGCGACGCATGTGACAACTGCGAGGAGGAACACAACCCCACCCAGGACGACCAGGATGGAGATTACGTGGGTGACGAGTGCGACAACTGCCCCTGGGAATACGGCGTCGCCGAGGACGGCATGGACTCGGACTATGACGGCGATGAAATAGCGGACATCTGCGACAACTGCGAGACCGTTTCCAACTGGTTGCAGGAGAACAACGACGATGACGAGTTTGGGAACGAGTGCGACAACTGCCCCAATATCTCCAATCAGGATCAGGCGGACATGGACAGCGACGAGGTGGGCAACGTCTGCGATAACTGCCCCTCAATATCCAATGAAGGCCAGGAAGACGAGGACTCGGACGGCACCGGGGATGCTTGTGATACTTGCCCCTTCGGCGAGCCGCTTTTCGAGGGCGAGCCCGACGATGACGACGACGGGATCGTGAACTCCTGCGACAACTGCCCACAGGACGCAAACTTCGAGCAGGACAACGAGGACGATGATATCTTTGGTGATTTGTGCGATCCCTGCCCCAAGGTATCCGCAAACGAGTACCACTGGTCGGACGAGGACGAATTCGCCGACGAGTGCGACAACTGCCCGACCGTGAAGAACGACGATCAGCTCGACCTGGATTTGGACGAGGTGGGCGACGCGTGCGACAACTGTCCGGACGTGGAAAATCTCGAGCAGAAGGACAAGGACGACGACGAAGTGGGCGACGTGTGCGACAACTGCCCCGAAATAGAGAACGAATACCAGGAGGACGTGGACGACGACGGCTTCGGGGATGCCTGCGACAACTGTCCGTCGGTCGCCAACCAGGACCAGGCCGATGATGACGGGGACGGCATCGGGGACGTGTGCGAGTTCTCCGACGCGTACACCGGCGCGTTTTCCTGCGATTGCGGGGTCATTTCCACTATTTCTCCCGCATCCCTGCTGTCGGTCCTCGCGGCCGCCATCTGAAACCTCCAAGTAGTAATGCCGTCAATCGTGCTATCGTAAGGTCACCGCCATGATCACGATTAATGGAGAAAATGTAGAATACAACATCGGCCTTACGGTTTTCGACATGCTCAAGAACCGGGGGTTCGTTTTTCCGCTCCTGATCGTTCGGATAAACGGCAAGCTCGTGAACCGCGACTCTTACGAAAAGACAACAATATCCGACGAGGATCGGATCGATGTGATCCACATGATGAGCGGGGGATGAGAGCTTTTTTTCCCCTTATGGGTGCTAGGAAGAGCGCGGGACCGGGGTCATGGACAATCGGAGGAGCACGCGCCCGCGTTCTCGCCTTTCCAAGTATCGAACAGCGAATCGCAGGTTCCGTCACCGCAGCAGGGCGAAGGCACGGAGGAACCACACATATTGCTCACCGGTTCGCACGTTCCGGCGTTACAGAACCAGTATCCCTGAGTGTACACATTCCAGGTTAGAGCGAAGCAATCGGAAACGTCGGTGCAATCATCGATATTGGCGCTTGTATCGGTACTGGTGTCAGTATCCGTGTCCGTGTCTGTATCAGTGTCGGTATCGGTGTCGGTATCCGTGTCGGTGTCAGTATCAGTATCCGTGTCGGTATCGGTGTCGGAATCGGTGTCGGCGTCTGTGTCCGTGTCGGTATCCGCATCGGTGTCAGTGTCGGTATCGGAGTTGCCTCCTCCCCCGGAATCATCACATCCCCACAAACCGAGCAACACAGCCAGTAGAATAATCATCGATGCATTTTTCATTTTTCTGTTCTCCTTTATGACTATTTGCGCGCCACACCATTATAGAACAGGAAAGCCGACTTGGTTGGTGAAAATTCGGCAGTTCAGCTCCAGCACTCCCAAGCTAGTAAACACGGACGCGCTGGATGACGATGCTCAGGTGCTCGTCGTTATGCACCACTTCGATCACGATCACGGATCCGATCTTTCCCGCGATGGCTTTTCGTGCCTGGGCGGGTCCGGTTATCTTGACGTTGTCCACGGCGATGATCCGATCTCCCGCGGCCAGGCCCGCACCCGCCACCAGCGTACCGGGCTGGACCGATTTTACGAAAACCTTGCCCTTGGAGCCGCGCAGGGTAATGGGTAAACCGCCCTTGCCGGATGGAGGGCCGGTGACCACGAGCCTGTCAGCCTGACCGTATTCTGAGTTTACGGATCCGAGGTTATCTTCGATGCTGGTAATGGCTATCATGCCCAGGTTTTCGCCGTACGGCGACTCGAAGGGATCCTCCAGAGTTTCTGCCGGAATTTCGGGGACAGCGATATCGGGCCGGGCGTGGCTGCCTGTGTGCGCGCCGGCCACCAGTGTGATCTCATTGTCGCCCGCGACGTTCCCCACCTGTGCCAGGATCTTCCCATCCTTCTCGGCGGCCAGGTGGTAGCTTCCCTTCCCGACATTTTCCAGGGTGAAGGAGCCGTCGGTCCCCGTGTTGCACTGTATCACCTGGACCAGCCCCCTGGTTATTGATTTGGCAGTGATGGATACGTCCGCCATCCCGTAACCGTCCTTGTCGATCACCCGCCCGCGAATGGCCTTGTCCGCCGGTGGCAGGGTGATGTTTACCTCCATCTCGTACCCGAGCCTCCCCTTGATCCGGGCCGTGGCGGGGATCATGCCGTCCGCGCTCGCCTCGATGCGGAAACTCCTCGGAAGCCCGCCGAACTCGGCATAACCGTCTGTGCGGGTCGGGAGGGACGCGATATCGTTTTCGTCCCGGTCGTAGACGGTTACCAGGGCGTTTCTGATGGGATAGCCGGCCTCGTTCAGAACTCTGACCCTGGCGACGACGCCGCGCCTGACGGTGATGGTTACGCCGGATATCCGTGCGCCGGGCTCCATGGTGACGGTTGTCTTGTCGCCGGTCACGAACTCCTTGTGATCGACTGTGAGGACTATTCGGCCGGCGGGCAGACCGTTCAGCTCGAAGTGTCCCTGTTTGTCAGTCGGTCGCCACCTGCCTTTGCCCGAAGCGGAGTCCCCCTTCGATTGTATGGCCGGGAGCGGCAAGTTGGCGGGCCCGGCCAGAGTGACGCTATCGTCCGGCGCCGCAGTCATTGCGGGCCAACCTTCGGAGGCAGCGTTGAGCAGGTTAAAGGAGAACCTCCTGGAAGACCCGCCGGGCATGGCCGTAAGCGCCCCCCCCATCTCCATGTCGGCCAGGATGCTCGCGCCCGCCACCGGTGTGCCGTCGCTCGTCTGGACCACGCCCGTGATCACTCCGCCTTCATTGAGAACGAAGGAGACCTCCGCACCCGGGGCAACGGGCTTGGGTTCGGATCTCACGTATCCGTTCGCGACGATCCACGCCACGTTATCGTCGGTGGCAAGGCCGGGCAGGATCGCCGTTCCGTCTTCCCCGGTCCGAAATACTCGATGTAGCAGGGACGCCGTGTCCGGTCCCACGAGAACCGCCGCGCCCGGTATGGGCTGCCTGTTTGTCTCATCGGTCACGATCACCCTGGCCGGGGTCGCACTTTGAAGGCTGAGGGTGATCTCGATCTCTTTGCCCGCCTGCATCTCCAGAGGCTCCTGCGAGGTATAGGCCGACCGGGCGTCGTGGGTCCTGCCGTGGATCATGATCAGGCCCGGCGCGAGACCCTCGATGGTCAACTCTCCCAAGTCGTCGGTCATGGCGCGGCGCGCGGGCCACAGGGAGCTTCCGGCGAGCATCACGTCCACCGGGCCGACGGGCTTGCCCTTGAGATCTACGAATTTGACGGAGAGGGTGGCGCCTTTTTCCAGCATGAGGTGGGTCTTGGCGCCGCATTGGGCATCCTCGTAGTCCGTGACGGCGTTTCCGCGCGACCATGCCCAGAGTTGGTATTTCGCGTTCCTTGTAAGCCCTTCGAATGTAAAGAGGCCCTTGTCGTCCGTTTCGGTTTCCAGGTCGAGATCCGCGCTCACCCACGGTTCGTCGAGAAGCCTTACGCGGACAAGGGCCTTCCGTGCCGGTTGTCCATCCGGGCCGATCACCGAGCCGGACAGGACGCAATCCCCGGTGAGATCACGGTCGGTTGTTTTCGATCCGGGTCGGGCGACGGCGGTTCGCGGTGTTCTGCCGTCTGATGTCTCGGTGTCGTCCATGTCCTCCACAATCGTGGAACAGGGCTCGGAGCACAGCACG